>DHCFD07801__coassemble_574_pt1 | contig 34418 bp, 33 predicted proteins | sample DHCFD07801__metabat2_high_PE_009 | metagenome-assembled genome bin DHCFD07801
TGTGACATAAGTTAAGTTACTTTCATAAAAAGCAAATACGCAGTACAACAATGGCCTCTAACGTCCGGCAAAACCGAACGTTAGAGGCCTATTGTTGCTTGCGGGGGCTCGAAAACGAAGTCACAAGTGACTTCTGTCTCACTTGCTGTTTTTTGTTTAATATTGTTTATTGTATTCATAAACTAATTCTGGTTCACGACCAGTACGATGATAAGCATTTAATGCATCTATCTGTGCCATTTCTTGGGCGTTAAGTTCAAAATCATAAATATCAGCGTTTTGGGCAATTCGCTCTTCATGAACTGACTTGGGAATAAAAGAAACACCATTCTGGAGATGCCACCGCAGTATAATTTGCGCGGTGGATTTATTATGAGCAGCAGCAATATCTTTTAATACTGGTTCATTGAGAACTGCTCCTCGCCCTAATGGACTCCAGGCTTGCGTTACTATTTGATGTTGACGATTAAATTCTAATAGTGGTTTTTGTGTTAATAGCGGATGCAACTCAATTTGATCAACAACCGGCATTTCATTTGCTTGGGTTGCCAAATATTGAAGATGAATCATTTGGTAATTACTTACACCAATTGACCTAGTCAGCCCTTCCTTTTTCATTTCTTCAAAGGCCCGCCAGGTATCAAAAAATGATCGTTCAATTGGCCAATGAACAAGCAACAAATCAACGTAATCCATTTGTAATTTACGTAAGGATTCTTTGACAGATTCAATAGCCTTATCGTAACCTTGATTTTCTTCTGCCACTTTAGTTGTCACAAAAATATTATCGCGCGGAATGGCTAATTGCTTAAAAGCCGTCCCCACTTCTTGCTCATTTCCGTATAACTGAGCCGTATCAAAAAGCCGATACCCATCTTCATATGCCTTTTTGACTGCTTGATTCATTGTCGCTTGGCCATCTACCTTATAAAGGCCAAAACCTTCTTGAGGCATTTCATTTCCATCGGCAAGAGTTAATAGGTTGTCCTTAATATCCATTGAAAATCACTTCCTTTCCTTATCTTTAATCAGTAACTGAGGATTGTCAATATCGAAATTTTCCTTTCTGAACAAACTAATGTATGATGAGTTTAAATCTATTTACGGGGAAACAATTATGGCTAAAATATTTATCGTTGAAGATAATCCTGATATTATCCATTCCACAACTCAAGAATTAAATAAATGGCAACACGATGTTATCACAGTTAACGACTGGCAAAACGTTGCAAATGAAATTCTTGCTACAAGCCCAGATCTGGTCTTATTTGATATTACCCTCCCGACGTTCGATGGCTTTTATTGGATTCAAGAGGTTCGTAAACATAGTCAAGTGCCGATTATAGTTATTTCTGCGGCTGAAATTGATACCAATGTCATGCATGCAGTGGCCGCGGGGGCAGATGATTATATTATGAAGCCATTTGCGATGACGGTGCTTTTAGCTAAAATTCAAGCTTTATTACGGCGGAATAAGCAAACGACTGATGCAGAAGAAATAATGTGGGATCATAATTCATTCAATCCCCTTACTAATATTCTTATGAACGAAAACGGTACTGCCCAGCTCACTCCAACTGAAGGTGCTATGCTCCAAGTTTTACTCAGTCACCGTAATAAAACCGTTTCTAAGGAGCAATTACTTCAATGGTTATGGCAAGGTGGCAAATACCTTAATGAGAACACCCTTAACGTTAATATTAGTCGGTTAAGAACTAAGCTAAGCACAATTGGTTTACGGCAATGTATTCACACAGAACGTGGCCTTGGCTATCGATTGGTGGAAAACAATGAATAAACGTTATTTTAAATTATTTTGGCGTTCAATCCTTCTTCCTACTATTGGCTATCTTTTTCTCTTAGGTCTGGTTGGGCTTTTAGTAATTTTATATAATCTCCCAACTGTTTTTTGGGGCGATGTGATTCGCTTTTCTCTTCCCTTTTTTATAGTATGGCTTATCGGTAGTGGTGCAATTAAATATTATCGATTGCGCCATTTAAATATTTCTCAGCTCGATAAATTCACTCCTACCAATATGACTGAGGGAAAACTTGTTGAACTATTGCAAGATGAACAAGCAAAAAACATTGACACAATTCGACAGTTACAAGCAACTCAGCATGAACAACTTGACCACCTTGAATTATTTACTCATGAAATTAAAAACTATTTGACTAGTCTTAATGCCGCGGCAGAAAATTCACCAACTGTCGCAAGTACAGAAGTAAAAAAGAATATCCACCAAGCTAACTATTATCTCAATTTGTTGTTAAATGACGAACGACTAGCGATTAATAATCATGATTACAATTTTCAATGGATCGATATTGCCAACTTAATTAATAATATTTTGCAACAAAATTCTGCGGTCTTCATTCATAAACAATTGATTCCAGAATTAACCGGCTTGGACGGAATTAAAGTTCTCACTGATCGTAAATGGTTGCATTTTTGCATTGAACAACTACTTTCAAACGCAATCAAATACTCATCCCCTAATAGTACAATTAATATTTCCTGGGAAATGAATTCTTTGCGGATCGCTGACCATGGATGCGGCATCTCAATGAATGATCTTCCGCGAATCTTTGACAATGGTTTTACCGGAAAAAATGGGCATCGAACAACTGCTGCTACCGGGATGGGATTGTACCTTGTTAAAAAAGTCACTGAGCACTTAAATTTCAAGGTTAGCATCTCATCAGTTCAATCTCAGGGAACGACAGCGATTCTATCTTTCTTACCAGATAATATCAGATCATCAAACTAATTCTTACAAAACTGTAAGGTTCTGTACACTTCCGTAAGTAGGAAGTTGCACAGAACCTTTTTATAATTAAGACATAATCAAAACAAGTTCTCTACCAGAAAGGAAAATTACTATGACATTATTAAACCTTCAACACGTTCAACGCGTCTATAATCGTAACTCTGCCAATCCAGTAATGGCCTTAAAAGATATTACCTTTAAAGTTGAAGAGGGAGAGTATGTTGCAATTATGGGAGAATCTGGTGCTGGTAAAAGTACCTTATTAAATATAATTGCAACTTTAGAACAAGCAACTAACGGACAATCAATCCTTAACGGTCAAGATCTCCGTCAACTTTCCAAAGACGATGCAGCACGTTATCGACGGGAACACCTCAGCTTTGTTTTCCAGCATTTCAACTTACTTGATAGTCTCTCAAATCGCGACAACATTTACTTACCACTTGTTCTAGCAAAAACTCCGGTTGCAACGATGGAAGAACGGATTAAGCCTTTAATTGATCGCTTACGTATTAATAAAATTATTGATCGTTTTCCAAGTGAGATTTCTGGAGGACAGCAACAAAGAATTGCCATTGCACGGGCGTTAATTACCCATCCTGACCTCCTTCTCGCTGACGAACCTACTGGAGCTCTAGATTCGAACACCAGTAACGAAATTCTTGAGCTCTTTGATGAAGTTAATGCTAACGATCAAACAATTATTATGGTTACGCACAGTGCCGCGGCTGCTAGTCATGCTAAACGCACACTCTTCATTAAGGATGGTCGAATCTATCATGAACTCTATCGTGGTGATCTTTCCCTTAAAGACTACCAACAACAAATTAGTCAGACAATGATGACCTTAACGAATGGCGGTGAATAATGATGCTCTTTTTCAAACTGATTAATTCAAGTTTTAAGCGTAATCTTAAAGTTTACATCCCTTACCTCATATCAATGACAATGCTAGTCGCCATTAACTATATTTTTAAGGCAGTTGAAATTAATCGCAGTCTTAAAGATTTGCCAAGCGCGGCAGTTACTAAAGCATTAATGCAAACAGGATCAACTTTTATTATCCTTGTAACACTTGCGTTTATGATCTATGTTAATCGCTTCTTATGGCAACAGCGTCAACAAGAAATGGGTCTTTATAGTATGTTGGGGATGACGAGACATAACTTACAAGTGCTAACAGTCATTGAAAAGTGCTATCTTTTAGTAATTAGTCTTTTTCTCGGGACTTTATTTGGTATTATTTTTGATCGCCTCGCTTTTCTTGGCTTTGCTCATCTCTTGCAAATTGATCATTTATCTCAACCTTGGATTGAATGGGGCGCTGTGATAAATACAATCGTCATCATTGGCGGCTTTTTCTTAATTTTAATGGTCATTGATCTGATCAAACTATTTCGGCTAAATCCAAACGAATTATGGCACCCCCAACAAACTAAAATCGCGCGTCATGGTAAGTTCTTTACTTTTGCCGGACTTTTGGGTGTTGCAGTCCTTGCCTACGCCTATTATCTTACAATTACAGTTAAACCGCGGATATCTGCTTTAACAACATTCATGACTGCCGTCTTCTTAGTTGTGATTGGAACATACCTCATTTTTATTGCTGGTAGCATCATTGTCCTTAAACTCCTGCAAAAAAACAAAGGATATTACTATCGCCCTCGCCACTTTATCGCGGTTTCCGGAATGTTACAACGGATGGAACAAAATGGTGCTAGTCTTGCAACGATTTGTTTACTCTGTAGCTCTGTCCTTGTAATTTTATTTACATCTTTAACTATGTATGCCGGCATTAATGATACGGTCAATTCTTATGCCCCACGCGACCTTACAATTGTCACCTCGCAGAAACTTACTGCACAACAAGAATCGACCATCAATTCTGTTGCCAAAAAACACCATGCTCAACTTAATAAGCCTGTTACCTTTACAACGAGCGCTCCGCAATACGGCTACTGGGAAAATAATCATTTCATCAACCAAGGTGATTTACAGAATATGACTAATCAAACTACCAATACGGTCATTACCATGTCGACAGCAACTTATAATCGGATTACGGATAAACATGTTAAATTAGCAGCAAATAAGGCCTTAATTTATTCTCCCGCTAAAGAGCATCGTGGTGCTTTACAGATTGGTACACAAAAATACCAAGCTACTCCTATCTATGACTTTCACTACTATTTCAATCCAAGTCACGCGATTTATTCGCCAATTTTTATAATCACAAATATGCTTCCGGCAAACACTACCACAATTAACTTCACAGGAATTAATTATCACTTAAATGGTAGTAAGAAAGCTCATCTTAACTTTGAAAATGACCTTCAAGCCCAGCTTCACTTGCCAAACCAAGTATATTCTTCCCGGACAAACCTTCGTAGTCAATTGACCAGTCTCTATGGCGGAATCGTCTTTTTAGGAATTCTCATTAGCTTTGCCCTAGGAATCACGACAACTGTTGTAATTTACTTTAAACAAATTACTGAAGGTTATGAAGATCAATATCGTTTCAAGACGATGCAACAAGTTGGTTTAAGCGAGAAAGAAACAACCAAGAGTATTCATAGTCAAGTATTGATGGTCTTTATGTTGCCAGTAGTTGGTGCAATAATTAACCTTTGCTTTGCGATCCCTGCAATTCGACAAATTCTAATTCAATTTAATTTCTATAATGTTCGATTGATGATAATAATTGCCGTCTCAATTACCTTTATCCTCCTATGCCTCTACTTTGCTATTTACGGACTTACTACCAGGATGTATCGTAAAATCGTTGAGCAAGGTTAAGTACTACAAATTGACATTTCTTATTTTAACGGTTACACTTTAATTACTATAAATAAGTACGACCGATAAAATAAGGAGATGTCGTTCATGATTCTTATTAACACCACCATTATAGAAAAAATTACAAGCTGTTGCTAAACTACTCACGACAGATTAGACTGCCCTTATTTAGGCGTGGTTAATCTACGGTATTGCTTAGTGACAGTTTTTAATTTGGTTTAGATTATATCGAGGTGGTTTCATGACGGCAGATCCATTAAGAATAGGAATTCTTAACTTAATGCATGACAAAGTAGATACTCAACTGCGATTTACAAAAGTACTTTCTGAGGGATCCTACAATGTTGATGTACAATACTTTTACCCTCAAACACACTATACTTCTCGCCCTGTCCCTGACATTGTTCAAGAGATTTCCCAGCCTTTAGATTTTAAACAAGTTGCCACAATAGATGCTTTTATTATCACTGGCGCGCCAATCGAACAACTCACATTTGAAGAAATTACATATCTTGATGAGATTCATCAATTGATTGACGTATTAGTTGCCAATAACATTCCACAACTTTACATTTGCTGGGGCGCGATGGCAGCTGCTAACTATCTTTATGATATTCCAAAATTTCAATTACCTGAAAAAATTTTTGGAGTCTTCCACAATTATTTGCGCGCGCAAGACCCTCTCTTAAAAGGATTACCTGATGGTTTTCTTGCTCCCCATGCTCGTTATGCCGAACTCGATATTGACAAGATTATGAAAGATCCACGATTAGTTATTAATGCTGTGACCAAAAATAATTTCTTATTCTCGTTCCGCGCTCGAGAAAAGAATCAATACTTTCTTTTCTCCCATCTTGAATACGGAAAGGATGCCCTTTTAAAGGAATACTTACGAGAGCGGAATGCTAATCCCGGTGTTGAGTATATCAAGCCGCAAAACTACTTTCGCGATCCGCTTCATATGAAAGATCCTGAATTTAGCTGGGCAACTACCCAACGAGTATTCTTTGATAATTGGCTTCATTCAGTTGCGGATCACATAGCTACACAACAATTTGTAAAGGAGTAATTAATATGACGAAAATCACTAATTCAATCGTAAATTTAATCGGTAATACTCCGATTGTTAAGTTAAATCGCGTTGTTCCTGAAGATGCAGCAGACGTTTATGTAAAACTTGAATTCTTTAATCCTGGTGGTTCAATTAAGGATCGGATTGCCCTTGCCATGATTGAAGAAGCTGAAAAAGCTGGTAAATTACAAGCAGGTGGCACTATTGTTGAACCAACCTCTGGAAACACTGGTGTTGGCCTAGCCATGGTTGCCGCTGCCAAGGGATACCATCTTGTCATCACCATGCCAGAAACAATGAGTGTTGAACGCCGGAAACTCATGCAAGGTTATGGAGCCGAACTTATTCTTACTCCCGGTGCCGACGGAATGAAGGGTGCAATTGCAAAAGCAGAAGAACTAGTTAAAGAAAAAGGCTACTTTATGCCAATGCAATTTGATAATCCAGCAAATCCAGCAATTCATGAAGAAACTACAGGAAAAGAAATTCTTGAAGCATTTGGCGATGATATTCCTGACGCATTTATTGCTGGTGTTGGTACTGGAGGAACACTTACCGGGGTGGGTCATGCATTGAAAAAAGCTAATCCTAATGTCCAAATTTATGCTCTTGAACCAGCAGAATCTCCAGTATTAAAAGAAGGAAAAGGTGGCAAGCACAAAATTCAAGGGATCAGTGCTGGCTTTATCCCGAAAGTTCTTGATACTGATGTTTACAACGGAATCCTTGAAATTAAGAGCGATGACGCTATTACGATGGCACGTGAAGTTGGTCATCAAGAAGGAATTCTTGTTGGTATCTCAGCTGGTGCTAATATCAAAGGTGCGATTGAAGTCGCCAAAAAGCTTGGTAAGGGTAAGCAAGTTATTACTGTTGCTCCCGATGGCGGTGACCGTTACCTTTCAACAGAATTGTTTAATTACTAAAAATTTAAAAAGGAAAGAGACTAAGATATTTTTAATCTAATCTCTTTCCTTTTTCCTATTGACCGCGACCTTACGTCATTAGCTACACTTGATAGTATGAAAGGAGTGGTCAATATGTATACGACTGGTCAATTAGCAAAAAAATGTAATGTTTCAATCAGGACAATCCAATACTATGACCGCCGTGGGTTGCTTCATGCTAAACGAACTGAAAACGGATTGCGCCATTATAATTATCAAGACCTTAAACAACTTCAAGAAGGGACTGTGACATATTCTAATTTATAAACAATTAGGATTCAGCTTAAAAGACATTCAACAGATTATTAATGACACTGACAACAATATTCTAAAAAGCCTAATTGTTAACCAACGAAGAAAACTCAAGCAGGAAATTAAAGACGCTTCAGAACAATTAGCAAGTCTATCTCAATTAGAAACTTTTTTGAATAAACATTCCGATTTCCCAGGAAATATCAGTCAAAGTATTTTTGACAAGATAAAGAAAACAAAGAAGTTAAAACAGTTACGAATTAAATTATTGCTTATTGGTATCAGTATCGACTTCATTCTTTGGGGTAGCATTCTTTACTTTCTTTTTTATCAAGGAAATTTGATATGGTTATTATTAGGAATTCTTATTACAGTTGCTTTAACTTGGTATATTGCTATAAATTATTACCATCATACTTGCTATATTTGTCCTCATTGTTTTCATAAGTTTAGGGTGTCGCTTAGTAAATGGCTTTTTGCCCGTCATACTCCTAATACAAGATATCTTACCTGTGACAAGTGTTCACAAAAAAATTATTGTATTGAAGAATATTATTAACAAAATGACCAAGGCGCACAATTGCTAAACCTTGGTCATTTTTTTGTATTTTATAGTATTGGTGAAAGTAAGCGAGAAAAGTATTGCTTGAATTTCCGCCACTTTGACTGATTAGCAAAATACTTAGGAGTAAGTAACGTACTCTTTTTCATGTCATTTTCAAAGTCTTGCTTTAACTGCGCTGTTAGTTTTTCATTATACGTAAATGCACTGACTTCAAAATTAAGTCTAAAACTACGGTAATCCATATTTGCCGAACCAACAGAAGCAATGTTGCTCCCACTAACCATCGTCTTTGAATGAATAAAGCCATTATCGTACTTGTAAACTTTTACCCCGTTGTTCACTAAGTATTTAGCATAATATTCCGTTGCCCGATAAACAAATGGATGATCAGGCATGCATGGGATCATAATTCGGACGTCAATTCCACTTCTTGCGGCAATTACTAATGCTTCCAGCACTGAATCTTCTGGAATAAGGTATGGCGATTGAATATAGACGTATTTTCGGGCCGAACTAATAATTGATTCATATCCCCGTCGAATTGAATAATTTTCATTATCCGGTCCAGAAGATACGATTTGCATTGGAACCTCATCTGGATCGCCATCTGGTGCAACCAGTTCAAAATTCTTAAATTCTTTTTCAAGGTCAATTTTCTTTTTATGAGTTTTTCGACAGGTTGTATTCCAGTCCATCGCAAACCGCACTGTCATCATCATCGTTGCTTGTCCGACGACACGAAGGTGGGTATCACGCCAATAGTCAAACTTAGGATCTTCGCCAAGGTATTGATCACCGATATTGAATCCACCAATGTAACCAATCTTGCCATCGATAATAGCTAGTTTACGGTGAAGATGATAATTTAACCGTGGCGTTTGAAAATAAGCTTTGGCAGCAGCAATAAACGCTTGCGCTTCTCCACCTAATTCTTCTAAATGCTTAAAAAATTTGAAAGTAGTTCCATGAGACCCACTTAAATCATAGAGAACACGGACTTTTACTCCTCGTGCAGCTGCATCTTCTAAGGCTGCCAACACCCGCTTCCCTAGATTATCAGCATAAAAGGAATAGTATTCAATATATACATGATCAGTTGCATGATTTATATCGTCAATTAACTTATCAAACTTCTTTTTCCCATCAATAAATACGTGAACTTTATTATTAAAGGTTACTACTGAATCATTCAAACTCAAAAAAAGGTTAACCAACTGACGATCACGCGACAACCGGCTTCCTTTTGGCATTAATTCATGTTCTTCACTTAATTTTCGTTGTTTTTCAAGATATTTAGTCCGTAATTGTTTTTGCTCATCTTGAATACTAAATATCTCATCATGGGATAATTGTCGTCCCACAAAAAGATATAGGATAAATCCAACTACTGGCAAAATAGTTAAGACTAATAGCCATGCCCAAGTTGATGCAATATCCCGACGACTACGAAAAACAGTCCATACTGCAAAAGCAATGTTAATCAACCATAGGACTTCAATAATGCGGCGAATAACATCCCATGTCCAAACAATATCCATAATTTAATAATCTCCCTAGTTGTATTACTGATTCATTATAGCCATTATTTGCTTACTTTTCAGCAGGTTCAGAGATTATTTTCGGTAAAAACGACGAAGGGCAAAAGATAACCCGATCGCTAAAAGTCCGTACACTGCACCTACATAGCCAAGCATCGTTAAATTAGCAAAGTTAACAGTAGTAGAAGCCGTAAAGGATCCAAGTGAAATCCCAACATTAGCAAAAATTGAAATTAATGATGTTGCTAAAGCTAATGACTGCGGATATTCTTTTTCTGCCACACTAATAAATACCAGTTGGATAGTTGTTCCATATATAATTACAACGACACAAAGAGTTGCTAGAACAAGCATTCCTGTAATCTTATTTCCCAATGCAATCCCAAGAATAAGACTTAATATTGTCATGAGAATAAAGACAAATGGTAATTTTTGAACCCCATTGTGACTCGCAACGATTCCAGCAATTTCGTTACCAATAATACTCATTACCCCTAAAAGAAGCAGCAGCCAATTTAAACTAGTTAAGCTAAAGTCCATCACAGTAGTAATTAGCGGCCGGACATAAGTATAGAAAGTATACTGGAGACTTAAGACCGCCACCGTGATTCCAATCCCTAATAAAACACGGTGATCTTTTAATAGCGCTAATTGTTCTAAAATGCTCCCTTTAATTTGAGGTGTATCACGAGGAGTAAGCCAGACTAACAACGCAAACACAATTAATGTTAATCCTGAAATGATCCAAAAACTATCGTGCCAGGAAAGTAATGTTGCGATGGTTGTACCAAGCGGAACCCCAATGACCGACGCAATACTAAAACCTGCACCGACCCACGCTAGAACCATTGGCCGCTTGTCCATTGGTGTAATTATACTAACTAGCAAGTTAATTAATGAAATAATGGTTCCAGCAACAGCGGCAGTAATAATTCGCGCAAATAGGAGCCAGCCAAGTGTTGGTGCCATCGCAGTTAAAGTATTACCAATAAAAAAGACGGTCATTAATAGCATAAGAAGATTATAGCGATTCCAATTGCTAGTTAAGGTAGTAATAATTGGCGTACTAATCGCATAGACTCCTGCAAAAGCTGTCACCAAAAAACCAACTGTGGAAAGTGGAACATGATAACTCCGTGCAATATCTGATAAAACGCCCACAACCATAAACTCATTACATCCCAGCATAAATGCAACAAGAATAAAAGTGAGCGATCGCAATTTAGCGTGCTTCACAATAAACCTCCTTTTAAAACAAAAAATTTTCTGGAAAAAGTCAATCCAGAAAATTATAAACGTTTAACAATTAATTTCCAATAGTTTTGAACTATTTAGTTTAATAAGGTTGTGAGTGATAAGCAGTAAAGGTTTTATCATCAAAGCAAACCATCGTTACTTGATCAACATAATTGGCAGTAGGGAGAAAATCTTTAATCGTCTTAATCGCAATTTTTGCTGCCTTTTCAAGCGGGAAAGCATATACCCCTGTACTGATTGAAGGAAAGGCAACCGTCCGACATAAATGTTTATCAGCCAACAGTAAACTATTGTGATAAGAATTGGCTAACAATTGATCTTCACCATTATCACCACCATGCCAAATCGGTCCAGGCGTGTGAATAATAAACTTGGCTGGCAAGTTAAAGCCGCCAGTTATCCGCGCTTCTCCCGTTGGACATCCATGAAATTTTTCACAGGCGCCATATAACGCTGGGCCAGCTGCTCGATGAATCGCACCATCGACACCACCGCCACCCATTAAAGTTGTATTAGCGGCATTAACAATTGCATCAACTTTTATTTTGGTAATATCTCCTTTGATCACGTTGATTTGCGGCATTATTTAGCCCTTCTTTCTTTAAATTGCGGAAATAACCAGACAATACAAGTTAAACATAACGCTACCAATACATTTCCTGTTAACGCGCCGAAGATATATCCAATTCCATTGTCATTTATTGGGACATTGACCGGAAATGTTAATCTTACTTCTAATAGCGTTATAATCAGCCACGTTATCCAAAATCCAGGCTTATTTTTTATTTTAGACCAGTCAGCATAACTGACTAATATAATAAAACTGGAAACAATAACAAAAGAAATAATCGTAAATACCGGTTTTGGTAAGTAATTACTTAAAAAAGGTAAAATTGGTTTTAGTACTATAACTACAGCGCCAATAATATTCAAAAAATAACAAAGAACAAAAATTTTATCTACTCGTTTGTTCATAGTGTGCTCTTCTTTATAGTTATTTATCATCTCATGATCCTCCCGTAATAAATCATCCAAACTAACATGGTAGAGATCACTTATTTGAACCAACATAAAAATATCAGGATAACTTCGACTATTTTCCCAACTAGAAATTGTTTTACGTGAGATCAACAATCGTTCTGCTACATCCTGCTGAGTCCATCCTTTTTGATAACGATATAATTTCATTTTATCGGCAAATTTCAATAAGTTCTCCTACCTTCAATTAAATTTATTTCCCGGGAAATTAACTATGCTTAAACTTTACCGAAGAAGGCGATATTTGTCACGCTAAGAATCATAGCAAACAAAAAGGCTGGAGAAACTTCCAACCTTCTGTAAATATTAAATTACCAAATATGAACCCGATCTTCTGGCGCCCGGTACATTTCATCGCCAGGCTTAATGTCAAATGCTGTGTAGAAGTCATCGAGATTTTCTGCTTGAATATTAGCACGTAATTTTTGCGGTGCATGGACATCAATTGAAAGCAGCAATTGCATGTATTGTTCCGTTGCTTTCATTCGCCAAATAGTTGCCCAGTTAATAAAGAATTCTTGGGCATTGAAGTCAGCTTCAGTTTTTGCTGCTTCAAGTGCACAACTGAGGCCTCCTGCATCGGCGATATTTTCAGAAACCGTGAGCTTCCCGTTTACCTTTTGACCAGCAAATGGGATCCCATCAAATTCATCAATCATCTTTTGAGCTAATTGCTTAAAGTGTGCAGAATCTTCATCTGTCCACCAGTTATTAAGATTTCCAAACTCATCAAATAATGACCCGTTGTTGTCAAAGGCGTGGGAAATTTCATGAGCGATTACTGCACCAATCCCACCATAATTTTGGCTGCTGCTTTGTTTCAACGAGTAGAACGGTGCCTGTAGGATTGCAGCTGGGAATACAATGATATTCTTAAATGGGTGATAGTAAGCATTAACTGTGGCCGCACTCATTTCCCATCGCATCCGATCAACAGGTGTATTCCAACGACTGAATAATTCTTTATTAGCCGTCACTATTAATTGATTTAGGTTTGCAATCAATGATTCCTCTTCATCAACCTTAAATTGATCATAGAGAGCAGGAATCTTATCTGGATACCCAACTTGAATGCCCAGTTTATCAAGCTTGAGGATAGCCTTATCACGGGTATCCTTACTAAGCCATTGATTATTGGTCAAACGTCCTTTATAGACTTTAATCATTTGCTCAACCATGTGGTGAACATCTGCTTTAGCTTGCGGTCCAAAGTACTTCTTCCCATAATAATCACCAGCTACTTGGCTAAACATGTCACGTGCAAGATAGAACGCAAATTTACGCTGGCTAACTGGTTTCTTGCTTCCAGAAAGTGCTCGACCATAACGTCCATTGATTTCACGCATTTCATCATCAAGGTAACTAGCATTTTCGCGAATGACACGAATTAATGCCCAGTTTTTAAATAGCTCAAAGTTATCTTGTAAGATCTTGTTCAGGGCCTTAAAGTATTCCGGTTCTGTCACAATTACCTTTTCCGGTTCTTCCCCAACTAACTGCTTAATTATTGCCGCAATATCAAGTTGGTCAGTCGCACCGGCTAGTTCTGCAACCGTTTGTGGATTATACATCTTACTATAATCAGCCGCTTCTTCTGCACTTTTTACATTTGGCGCAAGAAGGGCATCGAATTTGATTGCATCATCAATAATCTTTTTTGCTTCTTCTTTGCTATACCCCAACTTATCCATCAAGGCTTCCACCATTGAAGACCATAATTGGAGTAATTGATCGTGCTGAGCCTTCTTTTCTGCTTCATAGTAGCTCTTATCAGGCAAAATAAGCGATGGTGATGAGGCAAATAAAGCATAAACAGTCGCATTCTTCATATCAGCGTCAATATCAAAACTAATCGGTGAAGGCATCCCTGCTAAAATCCAGTTCTTCCATTGAGATTGGTAATCTTCATATGAATTAAGATTTTCTACACTTGCCAACATCCGTTTAAGCGGTTGTGGGCCAACTTTCTTACGCCAATCAAACTTTTTAGCGAGGCGATATAGCTTAATCATCTCATTAAACCGCGAATCATCAGACTTTTCCTTCCCCGCTGCATAGGCATCAAAGTCATCCATTAGCTGCTTGTCAATCTCATCAACGAGGTCATTGAAGCCCCCAGTAGCTGGCTTATCATCAGGAATCTTCGCCGTCTTTAGCCATTCCCCGTTTACTGCTTCGTATAAGTCGTCTTTAATTAATTCGTTATTCACTGCCATGTGCAGGGCCTCCTTAAAAGGTTACATTACTTACTATTATACTATGCCTACTAGAAATTCACGTAAATTTGCTTCAATCTAAAAAAGGACTTAATAAAGTTTTCCGAGCACTTTCTGAAAACCATGAGTCATGTTGCATCAGTAATTGATTTACTTCCTGGTAATTACTTAAGTCAACCTTGCCCTTAATTAATCCAGCAATTTGGAGCTGCCGAGCAAATTGAACATCTGCGGACTGGAGAACGTTGCGAAAGATCGGCTGTTCATCTGGATCCCACCGCTTATTAAGAAGACCAATTGCCCGCTCATATTCTTTGCTATGGGTAAGTACCTTTTGCATGGCCTGTGGATTTAAAATTGTTGTCATCAATTATCCCCTCATTTCTAATACTCTTCCCGGTGGCTCTTTTACTGATAATTGATTAGCCTTTGTCATCATTAGCCAATAAACATTTTGATAATGATAATTATTGATTTGTTCCTCTCCCCACCCATCAGTAATAATAATAATTATGCGATTTCGTTTAGTTAGGTGGTGCTGGTGGAGATAGTCGAAAATACACTGAAAACTTGTACCCCCGCCACCTGTTCGTCTAAAATCAAGTTTTTTACCATCATGTAGTTTTTGTTTGGCCGTCACCCGAGCATCAAACGAGTAAACATTAGCTGTCAGTTTTGTTTTCTTAAGCATCTTTTCAAGTGTCGTTAGTGTTTGAACGATTTCTTGATCGGTGACCGATCCGGAATTATCAACAAAAATGTCAACAGCTGGATCCAATCTCGTAACTTTGCCAGGCAAATCCATTCGTAATGGTTGCCGGCGGTTAAAGCGAGCATGCGAATTAACTTGTCCTCGTGCAATCAACCCAAACTGATGCCTAAAAACCTGCCGCCAATCAACTATTTTAGTTTTTTGGACTTTCTGTAGCTGTGATCTTACATTTCCTGGTAACAAACCGCGATCTCGTTGCGGGGTTTGCCTCCAAGAATTATTCAAAATACGCTTAATATTCGCTAACCGCACGATCTGATTGCTGACCTGCTGACTTGTCTTAGATTCCTGCCAGCCGTTATGAGTATCGGGGGTTTTAACCTCATCTGCCGTTGCATTTTCCTTTTGTTTGCTGCCACTCAATTTAAGGCCTGTCTGATGTAGTTTTTCTTGTTGTTCAGCAGGCAGCTGTTCTAATATATTGAGATAATCCTGCGAATCTAATTTTGGCATTAGTTTTTGACGAAGAACCTTTTCCAATTGGCTAAGGGTTACTGTTCCTTGGGGTGGCTCAGTTAAATACTGATTTACCGCTACATCAGTTGCAATCTGGACTAAATCTTGATGAGGATAAGAAGCATAACGTAATGGATGCATCCAGATAAGATGAAGGGCTTCATGTTCTAATAAGCTTTGAAGTTCATCATTACGAACGTTCGCTAACTTTTCTGGATTAATAACCAGTACAAGGCGATTGTCTTCCCACCTCAATCCCATCATTGCGGGTAACTGTAAATCATTCTCTCGTGGAAGTTGTAATAACACTTCTCCGAAAAGGCGCTGTTTTTGAAGGATGATAATAATTGCCTCCCTAATCCGTTGCGCAGATGTCACATGATTATTGCTTCCATCATTTTGATGTAACCGTGCTAGAAAGTCACCTAAACTCATCGATTATCACCACTCGTCGCAACTTCCGCAAAATATTGATAAAGTTGCGCTACAGAGCCTTGGGGATGTTTAATGGCTTGCTCATACATTACTTGCAAGAGGTCGACGAAATCCTCACCAACTGTTTGAACAATCGCATACTGCCCATCTTCACTGACTAATTGGAGATACTTAATAAATAGAGCTGCCTCTTCTTCAGATGCTAGCTTAGGACTTAGCCATGAACGTAATACTTGAATTTTGGTTGCTTCATCAGCATTTTCAAACTGCTCCTTGCCATCTTTAGCGTCTTTCAAGGTTGCCACTGTAAGCTCTTGCCCCTGTGCAAGGACAAACTGAGCAAAGGCCACCCCTACTTCATCACCTAAGTCACCACTAAATATATCAGCAGCAAGTTCTTTTTGCATTTTCTGGTCTAACGCCTGTAATTGATCAAGATTGCGAGAAACTCTTTCCCAAGCACGTGGCGTGGGAGCCAAATCTTCATTGTTCGGATCAACAACTAATAATTGTTCAGGATATTGCGTAAGATAGGCGGAAACAAGGTCATTAATTCCGGTTGCTTGGGCCCATTTTAACCATTCCGCCGTTGAACTCGTCATTACTAAACGAACTGTCCGATCTTTAATTGCAGCATCCCCAGTCGCAACACCATATTCACGATCAGTAAATCCTGTCATCGTAGAATCAGGATTCTCCGCAATAATGATCCGTACTGCAGAAGGCAAACGCAAAGCATTAATCTTTCGTTGAAGGACAAGGTTCATTAGTTCACTTTGAACAGCTTGCGTTCCACGATTAAATTCATCTAAAAACCAAATAATTGATTGATTAGGATGGGCTTCGGCATACTTAATAATGCTAATTAAAGTTTCAGAGTAACCGAATTGTACATTTGCAAGACGACCATAATTCTTCGTTTCAACAAAAGATTCACTGGTCAAGGGGGGAACCGGAATTGCAAGGTCTCCTTTTTCGCTTAAGCTGACAACCGTAGTAAATAATGCCGCATTCAGATTAGCAGCAATTTCACGAACTAAAGCAGATTTACCGATCCCCGCATCCCCGACAATATTCGGAACACTACCCGCATCGAGAACAACGGGAACTGCCGTTAATAGTTGTTGATAAGTTAGCGCCATTATTTACCCCTTCCAACCATGACATTCCAGATCCATGTCTTGTTTTTTCACGTTTGATACATAGGGATTGCCTTTTACATAAAAGCGGCGTGGACTTAACCCATCTTTCCCCTTCAAATTAACTCCAATCCGCGCAGAAATAGCTATTTCTCCAGGAATTTTATAATTATGTAAATCAACCGTTAGTGGACTTGTTTCCATAGGCTGCCCATCTAAATCCCGTGAATGAATTCCGAGAGCTTGTACTAATTTACCGGGACCGTTAGTAATATTTACCCCTGACATGTGCCGATTTTCGATCATTTTATCGATGTTTAGCGCCGGTTCTATTCCGCGAAGTAAAATTCCTTGAGGTTCCTCTGCATCCTGAACCACAATATCAAAACAATAATGTCCACGGATTTGGTATAGGTAAATATTCCCGGGCATCCCATACAAAGATTCCGAGTAGCCAGTGCGTCGTCCGTTAAAAGCATGTGATGCAGAATCTTTTTCTCCTAAATATGCTTCTGTTTCAACAATATAACCACCAATGATTCCACTTTTAGTTTGGTATTTTACTAGTTTCCCTAAAAGATCCTTCGCAATTTCGACTGTGGGCCGTCCAGTAAAAAATTGTTGATATTTTGTTAGCATATTTATTTTCCTCCTAAAAAGAACTATCCTAAACATAACACTAATTAAAGGAGATCGGCATGATGGAACTAAAAATTGAACGAATTTATACTAAACCTGTTGATTTAGATGGTTATCGTATCCTTGTTGACCGCATTTGGCCACGCGGGATTTCAAAAGAAAATGCACATCTTGATAAGTGGCTCAAAGAGGTCGGCCCAAGTACCGAGCTGCGGAAATGGTTTGGTCATGACGTTGCTCGTTATCCAGAATTCAAAGAACGTTATCTCGCAGAATTAACCAACAATCCTGTTTACTATAATTCATTAAAGGCAATTGTCCAAAGTAAGTTGCCGAGTCAGAACGTTATTCTCCTTTACGGGGCAAAAGATGAAGAACATAATCAAGCAATTATTCTTGCTGACAAGCTCCAAAAAGATTTACAACTCGCTATAAAATAATATAATTTTGTATTTTTTAGGAATAATTTGTTTTATAACGCCGTTTGTAAAATTAAGTTAGAAAAATAGAAAAGCCATTTGTGGTAGACTTTTGAATACCCCTAAACAAAAGAAAGGAAACCACAAATGACTTACACCCATCTTACCACAAACGAGCTGACAATCATCGCCCATTCTTTCGTGCAAAAGCTTAAAGCGTACCGAGTGGCCCAAATGATCAACCGTAGCGCCGAAACCGTTTATCGCGTTTATCGTTACCTGGAAACCGGTGCCTCAATTGCTGATTATCAAGATCACTATATGCGCAATAAGCAACGTTGTGGCCGAAAACGTACTCAGTTGTCACTGGCTGAACTCACTTATATCAACGACAAAATTGCCCAGGGGTGGACGCCTGATACCATTATTGGGCGCGCTGAGCGCCCAATTAGTTGTAACCAGCGAACTCTTTACCGGATGTTTGAACGGGGGCAGTTCGGTTTGGATGTCCGTGCTTTGCCCATGCGAGGTAAGCGGCACCCGAATGGCTATATTGAGCGCCGCGGGAAGGCTGGCCAATTGGGGCGAAGTATTCACGAGCGTGCCAAGGACTTTCCGCACTATGCCACTGAATTTGGACACCTTGAAGCTGATACCGTCCAAGGCAAAAAGCACCAAGGAGCGGTAATGACCCTGACCGAACGCCAATCGAAGGTCGAAATTGTACTCAATGTGCACGAAAAGACGGCTGATGCGATTAACCAACACTTAGGTCAGTGGCTTCGTAAATTCCCGCGGCACTTCTTCAAATCGATTACCTTTGACAACGGAAAAGAATTCGCCGGCTGGCGCGAGATTGCCAATCAATTTGACCTTCACACTTACTTTGCCGAGGTTGGTGCTCCCAATCAACGAGGGCTGAACGAAAACAACAACGGTCTTTTACGCCGGGACGGCTTAACAAAACGGCTAAATTTCCGCAATCTTCCCGATGAATTGGTGACCCAACTGATGAGTAAGCGAAATAACCTGCCCCGCAAATCACTAGGCTATCGAACTCCATATGAGGTATTCATGTCCTACGTCACTGATGAGCAACTACTTTCTTTCTAACTTAAATTGACATTTCGGGATTTATAATAAAATCAGGATACTCTCTATAAAGATCATAATTCTCTAGTGCCCATTGTTTCACTGACTTAGTTATATAAATTCCTTTTGAAGGTATCAATACCACAAAGGATTTTTACAAACTTTTTAGTGACTTTTTCTAATCGTGTAATTAGAATCACGGGTACCAATAACCCCCTAGTTTCATTTTGAAACAATTATCTGATAAGGTGGAAGTCTATTATTGAAGTGGTAGGTAGACTTCTGCTTTATATTTTTAAATTAATTATTTGTCAGCCCAACTACGACCATCGAGCTCACCGGCGGCATTGACTAGGCGTTGTGCTTGTTCAAGCATTAACTGCTCTAATGCCCGGTAAAAAGCTTGATCTTCATATGTTGGGCTATTTTTCATTAATTTTTTTAATTCTTCGTGTGCCCATTGTTGATTCTCATCCATTTTAGTCATCCTCTTTTTCTCGAAGCCATCCGATAGAAGTATGTAAATCATCCAGCTCCTCTTGTTGATCTTGTAAAAGTGCCAATAATTGTTCTAATTTAGCTTGTTGAAGAGGATCTAACTCTTGAGCAATTTTAACGTTAAGGTGGTCAATAAACCATTGCGTCTGATTGCTAAAATGCAAGAATTTATCTAAGGTCAAATATTGCTGATAGTGGATAAATAAAGACTGCCGCTCTTCTTCACTCTGTTGGGCAAATTGATAGATCGGCAATGGTGGCAAATACTTCATCCCCATCGCGTGCGCTAAAGCCTGATATGGTCGTAAAAGTTCAGCAATTGTATATCCTTGACTGGCACCCGGTTGAAATGCAGACGCAGAATGAGCAACCGTCGTAACAATCCCCAATTCACGACCCTTTAGCAAATGACTGCTTGTAAGTTGTGAATTCCATACCTCATCAAGCCATTGCTTTAAGATCGCTGGCGCACTATACCAATACAGCGGAAATTGAAAAATAATTCGGGTTGCCGATTTAAGTAATTCCTGCTCTTGAGAAATATCAAAAGGTGTTTTTAATTCATGCCACATAACGTTATTTTCATCATCAGCGGCTGCCTTTAAAAATGATTCAGTCGATGAATTCGCAAGTTGAGGGTGAGCCACTATTACCAGTGTTTTCATCAATTTCACTCCTTTAATTCTGCAAGGCCTTGTTTCAAGACATCTTCTGTAACATCGACAGTTAGAAATCGTTGCAGAGGCGTTTCACTATGACGATCCTTAAAAGCCATTGGTTCTGCTTTTAGAATTACAACAGTCAAATTATTTTCCGTCAGCATTAACTGACCCGGATATTTAAATTTCCCCTTAGTATGTTTTCCAGTCCGCCAAGTATGTAATTTAGCCTCACCATTCTGGTCAAATTTCAACTGATACTTTCCACTAGCATCTGTTTCGACGGGAATCCCGGTAAACTTTTGAACATCATACTTATCTTTTTTACCCATAATATATCCTTCTTAGTAATTAATCTAATTTTACGGTTCCACTTTTAATTGGTCCGCATAGGCATTAACCTCATCCTGTTGGTCTTCACTTGTGTAGTAATTATTTATCAAATTCGTAACAGTGGTATGCGTAGTAGTCATTGGTGCCCCTGTCACACTTTGATTTTCAGTTGATCCAATCATTTTAATTGTGACATCATTGCCTTTACGTTTAAACCAAATATAGCTAGTCAAATCACCCTGTGTTGTTACATATTGATAATCCGCAACTTCACCATAACCATAATGCGTTCCATAATACATTTCACCATTTTGAACTCCTGCCTTAAACCAATCAGGGTTCTTTAACAATGCAACTAATGTTCCTAGCTGCTGGGTAGTTAATCCATCCTTATCCGTAATTGTAACTTTACCACGCATATCAATAATTTTGGTGTTTTTTGCTACTTTCAAAACACGATTAACTTCCCCATGAGTTTTGGCATACGTCACCATTTCAGCGAGTGTTACGCCTGTTTTGCGAATACCATTACTACTGTTCGCATAGTAAACCTTATTTCCGACAATTGTATAATAGGTTGAATTTAAACGATCGCCATCTTCATCACTTTTGGAAGTTAATTTAATCATGTATAAAACTTTGGCGCCTTTAGGATAAGTCTTAGCAGAGGATCCCTCTCCCCATGGCACTGCACCTTTATCATAAATCTTAACTGTTGCTCCCTGATTATTGTTTTCCATATCAGCAGAATAATCATAATCATTTGCTCCTGGCATATGTGCATCACGATAGTACAACACAAGTGCAGCAGTTTGCTTAAGTGTTAATCGTTCAGCGTTTAGTGCTGCATCATCCCTTATTTGTTGTGTACTTGATAAAGAACTAGTCATACTACTAGTTGATCTATTAGTACTTGAGGATGTTCTCCCACAAGCCACCATAACCATCATCGTCAATGAAAGCATCAAAATTAGCGCTATTTTTCTCATAAAGATACTCCCCACAGATCTTATATTTTAAAATTTTATTATAAGTTAGAAAGAAAGTAGTTGCTCATCAGTGACGTAGGACATGAATACCTCATATGGAGTTCGATAGCCTAGTGATTTGCGGGGCAGGTTATTTCGCTTACTCATCAGTTGGGTCACCAATTCATCAGGAAGATTGCGGAAATCTAGCTGTTTTGTTAAGCCGTCCCGGCGTAAAAGACCGTTGTTGTTTTCGTTCAGCCCTCGTTGATTGGGAGCACCAACCTCGGCAAAGTAAGTGTGAAGGTCAAATTGATTGGCAATCTCGCGCCAGCCGGCGAATTCTTTTCCGTTGTCAAAGGTAATCGATTTGAAGAAGTGCTGCGGGAATTTCCGAAGCCACTGACCTAAGTGTTGGTTAATCGCATCAGCCGTCTTTTCGTGCACATTGAGTACAATTTCGACCTTCGATTGGCGTTCGGTCAGGGTCATTACCGCCCCTTGGTGCTTTTTGCCTTGGACGGTATCAGCTTCAAGGTGTCCAAATTCAGTGGCATAGTGCGGAAAGTCCTTGGCACGCTCGTGAATACTTCGCCCCAATTGGCCAGCCTTCCCGCGGCGCTCAATATAGCCATTCGGGTGCCGCTTACCTCGCATGGGCAAAGCACGGACATCCAAACCGAACTGCCCCCGTTCAAACATCCGGTAAAGAGTTCGCCGGTTACAACTAATTGGGCGCTCAGCGCGCCCAATAATGGTGTCAGGCGTCCACCCCTGGGCAATTTTGTCGTTGATATAAGTGAGTTCAGCCAGTGACAACTGAGTACGTTTTCGGCCACAACGTTGCTTATTGCGCATATAGTGATCTTGATAATCAGCAATTGAGGCACCGGTTTCCAGGTAACGATAAACGCGATAAACGGTTTCGGCGCTACGGTTGATCATTTGGGCCACTCGGTACGCTTTAAGCTTTTGCACGAAAGAATGGGCGATGATTGTCAGCTCGTTTGTGGTAAGATGGGTGTAAGTCATTTGTGGTTTCCTTTCTTTTGTTTAGGGGTATTCAAAAGTCTACCACAAATGGCTTTTCTATTTTTCTAACTTAATTTTACAAACCTTATATTTAAAGTTTTATTATACCTTAATCTTTAGGAGTCATCTAAAAAGCCTCTATAATCGATTTGGAGACTTCCTTTTCATTTTATTCAGCAAAATAATCCTTAATTTCTTTGTCTGACAAGTCAAACTTTTCTTTTATCTCTTTCTTGATTGTTGTTTTATCAATATTCAGCGCTCTCATTGCCTCAATCGATGTTTTAATTATCGTCTGCTGATTTTCGTGTAATTTTTGTTCTCTTTCTTGAATTAGCTGTTCTTTTTCTTTGAGTCGATCCTGGCCTTCTTTAATTTCATGTTTACTTTTCTGAAGTTCTCGTTTTCCTTCTAGGAGTTCACGTTTTCCTTCTAGTATCTCCCGTTTGCCATCCCGTATCCTACGTTCACCCTCACGAATCTTTTTCTCGCGCATTTCTTGATCCATTTCATATACTGAACGTCGCATGTATTCCGGCCTCCATTTCCGGTTCCGCTTTACAACTGCTATTCTCTCCTTTAATTTTACGACAAGCGGATCGGTCGCTTCAACTTTTCGTTGGGCAATATCGTGGAGGTCAGCTACTTGCATCTTAACATCATAATTAGGCATCACTTTGTTGAAGATATAGTCATCGGCTAAGCCCGCCATCTCCCACTTTTTGCGTAAGAATTCATTCATCGTTATATCCCCCCGCTAAATAGTTCTATAAAGATATATACGTAAAAGGCAAAGATTTGCACTTTTCTACTCAATATTTTTCCAATGTATTATTAATGCATATTAATAATGCTTTATCTTTTGGCTATAGATAAGATTCGACTATAATAGATAGTGAAAAGTAAATCTTCTTTATTAGGTATTATCTATGGTATGTGTAGATAGGATGTTGAAAGGAATCAATACTATGTTCGACGTTATCTTTTGGATTCTTGCAATCTGGTTTGTAGTAAACGTTGTATGGATGTGGTTTGCCCTTGATAACCAAGTTCTACAAAAAACATTCGCATGGATTAATGTATGTGCAATCGTAATTGGTTTTTGGGTATATTACGGCATGACTCACGACGGCAACGCCCTTAACGGCTGGTTCCTTACAATGAACTGGGTAAACATTGCAATTGCTGCTATCCAATTCTACTTTGGTTATCGTGAAAACAGCGTTACCCACAACGGTCACACAACCGCATGATTGATTTACTTTTCAACTAGAACTATGGCTTGGGGTCATGGTTCTTTTTTTGTAAAAAGAAGAGAGTATGGAAAAACTAAAATTTTTCCACACTCTCTTTTCAATTTTTCATATTGATGACTAACTATTTAAATTCTAAAACATATAAAAGCAATTTATTACTATGCACTGAAAATACACTTACTTCTTCCCAAACAAAGCTGCCATCTTTGCTGCTACTTCGGGATCAAGATTATCGGCAAGCGTACTTTCATTTGATTTTTGTTCATTTTGCTGATTAGTGATCGTTTGCTTAAGGTCATCAATGACTGCTTGCTCACCAACTTCAATCGGATTAACCGTTAACCGGCCACCTGCAGCATCAGCATGACCGCCACCATTAAAGTATTTTTCAGCAAATTTAGCCACATCTAACTTTCCGTTGCTTCGAAGCGACACGCTAACCGGACTGACTACCAAGGCCGCATCGACTTCTGGATGTTGCACTAATAATTCGTGGGCAATTTCAGATTTATAGTCACTTGCATATACGACACCAAATTTATGATCATCGATATCTGTAATTAAAATATCTTTCAAATGGCTCTTAAGGTACTTTGCCCGCCGTTCGTTTAGTGTCCGAATCAACAGCCGATTTTCTTCCTGATATTGTTGCCAGCTGGTATTAAAAACATTTTGGACAAACTCTTCCGAATCTTGGAGGGGATAAAACCAAAAGAGCTGATCAAGATTATCGGCATCAATTCGTTCCTGCTCATTCATTTCTGGATCATTTTGCCAATCCCAAGTATCATATGCCCGAATCAATTCCACAAGATAAGCAAGGTCTTTTTGCCGTTGCTCATCAATCTTTGTAAAAGACGATTGTTGTTTTAACCAATCCCATACCAAGCTTGTGGCACTTGGGTTAACTGTTGGATCAGCAGGTACGATACTATTGGCCGCATACTTTTGTCGTAGTTCTGCTTCACTTTCATGATGGTCAAAGACAAGCCAATGATTAGCGAAACGTTCATTCAATAACTTAAATGAATAATCGCTATCTGGCGTCATATCCATGATGTAAACATCTGTAAATCGCCCTACTTCCGCTGTTTGCATCCATCGACTTAACTCTTCATCGATTCGTCCAGCGCCACAGTTTGTCATATCAAACTCTGTGTCTTCAAACATTACTGGTTGTAGTGTTTTTAATAATAATGGAGCCCCGAATCCATCTAAATCATTGTGGGAAAATAATTTTATTAACCGTTGTGCCATTTTTAATCCTCGCAATTCTGATTTTGTTTCTTATTATACCGTAGAAAATTGGCTAAACCACACTTAATTACTGACATCACGCTAACGAACTGCTATCATTGAAATTAGTAACTTATTTTAAGAAAGGAAAATAATATGGAAGTTTATGATTATCGTCAAGAATTGATTGACCTCTTAAATAATACCGCTGATGATCCACAAAGCTTACTGCAGACACAGCGAAGTCTTACCACCATTCTTAATATTTTAAATCATTACCAGGAAAGCAAACCCGTTAAACAAAATGCACCACGGTTTGTTCAACGCAAAATTCAATCGTCAAACGAGTTGCCTCCGCAAGCACGCAAAACATTGAAGTCACTGCTTACCGGTCCTGCTAATGATGAAGAGAAGCCAACCTCAACGGCAAGCCCAGTTGCATCTCCTTCAGTTGAAGCACCAAAAGAAATCACCGAAGAAGAACGCCTAGCAGCCGACAATCGCTACTTAGTACACCGGAAATTAAGTGGAGCCGAGATTAATCACCGTTACTACCCGGAAGCAATTCTGCATGCATTACCATTTCCTATTGAGGATGGGGACATTGCCCAACTAGACTATGAACAAAAAGTCCGCGGCCTTCCAGTTATTCGGCAGATTACCGGTGACCACCTTAGCGATTACACTCCCGAAAAAGTCAATGTGATTGAATATGGTGAATTAAAACGCGTGCCCGGTTCTGATGTGCTTCAACTGAGTAAAACAATTAAGGGTAATTCAATCGTTGACGAAGCGCCAGAAAACACCATCGTAATTGATCCCTTTAAGTACCCTGGCCGCGATATTAAGCCAGGAATGGTTATTGATTTTGCCTACTATGATCGAGGAAATGGCCTAACTGATGCCAAAGATGGCGCGATTCGCTGGATTCATGAAAAGCAAGATTATGATACAACTAAGCAACCAGCTAAACCAAAAGTTGTTAAAAAGCCTGCTAATTCTCGTCATGATTATGAGAAAAAGCTGGACTATGACCTTCATCAACGAAAGGTACTTGTTATTACCGGAATCCGCAGCAAGGTTAAGGGTCTTAAACCAGTCATTGACAAACACCACGGTCTGTTCCGCGGATTAGATGCGTCTGCAGAAGAAAAAGTTTCTAGCAGTAAATTAAAACGCGAAATTCGTGATGCAGATTTTGTGATTGTCTGCATCGATGCAATTCACCATCGAATTAGTCAACTCGCCAACCATCACGCTAAACGTTATGAAAAGCCACTTGCCATTGCAAATGTTACTTCTAATACTGCTGTTGAGCGAGCCATTGCCCGGGCATTAAATGGTGATCCTGCATACGCCGAAAGTAGCGAAGATTTGAAAAATTATAAATAAATTTTAATTAACTGTTGACTTTTATGAGAAATAGGTTAATATTAATGACAACAATTTAATTATTCGATCGCAATGAGAAAGAAGAGTATATTAGACGATAGCTTCAGCGAGTCTCGTTTGGTGTGAGGAGACAGTTTTAACTCTAATTGAAAATCACTTTCGAGTCTACAGCTTAAATACCAGTAAGCTGTAGTGGTTACACCCATTATCGTGTCAGCGTATCGCCATGATGGCCGTACGTGTGAGGTATTGTTAGCAATAGCAGTACAATGATAGGGTGGTACCACGCTCAGCGTCCCTTAGCCAGTTTGGCTAAGGGACTTTTTTGTTGGGATCAGATTAGGAGGAGAAAACATGCAAGATTTAACATCGCGCAAGTTAACATTCAAAAACTATTTAGTTGTTGCATCATTGCTTTTCGGTTTATTCTTTGGGGCCGGAAACTTGATTTTCCCGTTACACCTTGGTCAATTAGCTGGTAGTCATTGGGGACCAGCTGCAGTTGGCTTTCTGATTACTGGAGTTCTTTTACCACTTCTATCAGTTCTCGCCGTTGCTGTTACGCGTGCAGAAGGGGTCTTTGATATCGGTCGTCCGCTTGGCGTTGGTTTCGCCTTAGTATTCATGGTTCTTATCCACGCTACGATCGGTCCATTATTCGGTACACCACGGACTGCTACTGTTTCATTCACAGTTGGGCTTGCCCCATTCGTTGATAAACAATATCAATCCCTTGCCTTGCTATTATTCTCAGCTTTATTCTTCGGGGCAGCCTTCCTCTTCTCATACCGGGAAAATGATATCCTAGCTAATATCGGAAAAGTATTAAATCCCGTCTTCTTAGCCCTTTTATTCCTTGTCTTTGTTGTTGGTTTCGCTCATCCGCTTGGTAACCCTGCTACCGCACCTACAACTAGTGCTTATGTTCACGGCGCGCTCACTAACGGGTTCCTTGAAGGATACAACACTATGGATGCTCTTGCCGGTCTTGCATTTGGGGTAACAGTGGTAACCGCCGTTCGTTCTATGGGACAACGGTCAGCAAAAGATGTATCCAAAGTCGTTGCAAAAGCTGGTGTCCTCTCAATGGGTGCCGTTGCTTTTATCTACTTATTACTAATCCTTCTTGGCGCAATGTCTCTTGGTCGTTTCAAAGTTTCCCCAGATGGTGGAGTTGCCTTTAACCAATTAGTTAATGCTTATGCCGGTGCATTCGGACAAGTTGTACTAGCATTCTTGTTAACTGTTACTTGTTTAACGACGGCTGTTGGTTTAGTTGCTGCTTTTGCTCAAGACTTCCATAAGCACTTTCCAAAAGTTAGCTACCATGCATGGCTTGCCCTCAGTTGTCTCGCCTCTTTCCTTACTGCTAATTTTGGCTTAGACCAAATCATCGCTTGGTCAACACCAATGTTAATGTTCCTTTACCCATTATCAATGGTGCTTATCCTTTTATCTGTGACATCACCACTCTTTAACCGTGATGGCGTTGTCTACTTCTTCGTGGTCCTTTTCACCGTTGTACCAGCTCTCGGTGATATGGTTGTTGCCTTCCCAGCGGTTGTTAGCCAAAGTTCATTTGGTTTATCTGTTGCCGCTTTGCGAAATAACTTACCACTTGCAAGTATGGGATTATCCTGGCTTGTTCCAGCACTTGTCGGCTTAGTCCTTGGTCTCTTAGTTCACTGGTACCGTCATCAACGGGTTGCTTCCACCAGTATGCAAAGCGAAGTACATTAATAAGTGTCTTATAGGTTAAAAAGCGTGAGAAATGGCTCATTACAAGAGTCGTTTCTCACGCTTTTAAATTATTATTTAACATTATCGTATTGGGCAAGATTAAACTTCTTAATCGCATAGATCAGCTTGCTGGCATAATCTGGATCGGTTGCGTAACCATTCCACTGTAATTCGTAAGCTGCCTGTTGATAAGTTTTTGCTGTTTGTACTCCATGGAAACGTGCATGATTATCAGCAATTCCATTTACAATGAGCAATGTGTGCGCATTAATTGAATCAGCCCAGCTGTTGTAAACTGTAAAGTATTGTTTTACTTGAACATTTTTACCCCGAATATTTTCGGTAGTATACATTTGAACCTTTTCGTCGTCACTATTAGCTTTAATTCCAAATAAGTTATTGTATTTATTCGCTAACCGGCTCCGACCCCAGTTCGATTCAAGTCCTGCTTGTGCAATCGTAATGCTAGCTGGAATATGATACTTCTTCTGTTCACGTTGAGCAGCTGGCGCAATCTGACGAACAAATTCATTGACGGTTATATCTGTCGGGTGGGTCTCACGTTGAATTTGGGGAGATTGATGGATAATAATCGCCACAATCCCAAATAAAATAATCAAAAATGCAAGTACACTTCCACAAATGATTTTTGTTTCTTTTTTCATGACGTGTCTTTCCTTTTTATGAATTTGACGCTATTATAACCACTTCACCATGAGAAAGCGAGAATTTACAATGATCTTATTTACTTTTAAGCTCGTTTTTATAGTTATTAAAGTACTTACTATCAGTCATCTTCAATTTAGGAAAGCTCTTGATTAGCCGGCGATGATTCCAACTCAATTGCTTACCAGCTCCCTCTTTGTTTAGATGTTGAGCAAAGTACCGTTGCCAATCTTGAAGGTGATCTTTAATTGCTAATTTATCCTTAGGAGCTGCTTTTTCAAGTCGATCCAGCAGTTCCTTTCGATAAGCGGCTGCTCGTTCATCCCATTGTTGAGTTGTAATATGGAATTTTTCCACACTAATAACGCTGAGGATAGTGTCAGTTCCCATCACGAGGACAATAATTAGGGCAAGCATCTCGTGGGTCCATGATTCTTCCCAGTTAATAATCCGCTGAATAAATGGCTGAACAAACTTAACCAGCAAGACAACGCCAATCCCCCAGAAAAATGAAATTTGGGGAGCAACTCTTCCTTGAATGTTTCCTTTTAGATGCGAATAGTCCCATAACTTCATATGAAAAAGTTTTTCGAGCAGCCAACTTGCTACATACTCAAAGATCGAAGCCACAATAAACCCTACTACGAATAGCAGAAAAATATTATCTTGAAACGGATAGGTAGTAATCAAAATCGTCGTAACGGCAAATCCATATACTGGACAATAAGGGCCAAATAAGAATCCCCGGTAGGCGAAATGATGGTCCTTAATTGAACAGTAACAGGTTTCCCATAACCAGCCAATAAATGAATAGGTAAAAAATAAGACAATGATTTCAGAAAGTGAATAGGGCACTCGTTTCCCCCTCCTTTTTGAATTCATTGTCTCATATATTTCTATTTCAAGCTAAGTTTTTCAACGTTCAGGATCTTATCAAGCCATCCTTCAAAGAATCCTTGTTCGTGACTAACTAAAATTAAATTCCCTGGGAAATCCTGCAGGGCTTTCTTTAACCCTTCCTTAGTTTCGTCGTCCAGGTGGTTTGTAGGTTCGTCCATGATAAGAAAATTACATGGGGTTAACTCGAGAATGGCAAGTTTAACTTTCGTCTGCTCGCCCCCTGATAAAAGATTCATTTCCTTCATTGTATTAGCAGCGTTAATCCCAGCCCGCGCCAACTTTGTCCGAATCGTCCGTGGCTGCATTGTTGGGAACATATTTTGAATTGTTTGCAGTGGCGTAAGCGTTGGGTCATCCCACTCCAAATCTTGGTCAAAGTAATTTATCCGGGCCGATGGGGAGAAGGTTGCTGTTCCGCCCAACGCTGGAATTTTCTTTAAAATTGATTTAATCAAAGTCGACTTACCAACCCCGTTAAATCCGGTGAACAATAATTTTTCACCCATTGTCATCGAGAAAGTTACTGGCGCTAGTAATGGTCGGTTATAACCAACTGATAATTTTTCTACCCGCAACGCATTTGCTGATCCGGTATTTTCATACGGAAAATGGAAAGTTGCTTTTAGATTATCTTCGGGTGGATCAATCTTTTTCATTCGTGCAAGCATCTTTTCACGCGATTTAGCCATAGTCGATTTTGAACCGGCCTTGTTTTTCCGAATAAACCGTTGCGCCTTTTCAATGACCACTTGCTGCTTCTCATATTCCCGCTCTTGGGCTTCTTTCCGCTCTTCCTTTTGCCGCATTGCTTGTTGGAAGCTTCCGCGGTATTTGGTAATTTTACCAAATGACACATCACAAATGGTATTCGTAACTTGTTCAAGAAAGTCATAGTCATGCGAGATGATCATTGCGGCACCATCAAAATCATTAAGATAGTCGATTAACCATTCAATGTGAGCCGTATCAAGGTAGTTTGTCGGTTCGTCTAGTAAAATGACATCTGGGTTCTCCAATAACATCTTCGCAAGAATAATCTTTGACCGTTGTCCCCCACTCATCTCAGAGACAACATGATCCTTACCGATATCAGTTAATCCCAAACCATTCATTACCCGCTCTACTTCCGTTTCAATTTCATAGAAGTTATTAGCATCAAGTTTTTCTTGGATTCGGCCTGCTTTGGTGAGGAGCTCATCATCCATCTTTTCTGCATAATCCGCATAAAGCTTATTCATCTGGTCATTAAGCTGATAAAGTTCCGTAAAAGCAGTATGGAGGAAGTCAATCAATGTCATCCCCACTGGAATATCTACATACTGGTCTAAGTATCCAATCTTGACCCCTTTTTGCCATTTAATAGTGCCATCAACTGGGAGAGTTTTCCCGATCAAAATCTTAATCAAGGTACTCTTTCCGGCACCATTTTGCCCGACAATTCCCATGTGTTCGTGCTTTTCTAGTTGAAAGCTGGCATCTTCATAGAGCTTTTTATCGGCATAGCTCATCGTCAGTCCTTCAACATCTAATACTGCCATTCTATTCTCTCCTCTTTTTCTTACTTATTACGAGCTAAAACTGCTATCCATACTATCATATTTTAAGCCCGAGCTTCAATTTATTGGGATAATTCCATCAAGTAAGTTATTTACCAAAACTATTGATATAACAAGCATGCAACAAACTTTTGCTAGTTTTTGCTTGATAAATTTCATATACTTATCCAAAAATACAGGAGCACCATACTGGAATTTGGAAACTATATCAAAAAACAACGCAATAATTTAGGCTTTACTCAAGCTGAAATTGCTGAGCCTTGTTTTGCAGAAACATTAGCTCCCTAGTCAACGTTCTTGTGCATCAAATATATGCTGAGCTGCTTTTGTAAGATCTGAATGATATAATTAAACAGCTGTCACATCCTGACGCATGAATCATTTTTTTGTGTGAAAGGAGGTGAAATACTATGCAACACCTAATAAATATCATTCTACACTACTTATCACAGTTATCCTTAGTGATAATTCCCATTTACTTCGCTGATTGGTTAAGGCGTCGTAAGTGATAAGTAAATAGTGACAGCATAAACCCACAAATAAAGCCCCTTGGTAATTATGGCCGATTACCGAGGGGCTTTTGTGTTGATGAAACTACCATGCTTCACCTAAATATCATTCTACAAGTATAGTATACCAAAAAAAGGGCTCTCTTGCTACTGCCATAGCTTGAGAAGAGGTTACCACCACTTCCACCATTTTTTCTTTTTATTGAGTTTGTTGATTATATCCTGGTCACTTTTTGCTTGTGAGGCAGACTTTGTGCTTAGGATGTTGAGGAGCTTGATCCGTTTCCTTATATTCAGCTTCCTTGACTGGTTCAGCATCATTTTTATGTGTCAATGCCAGGAGAGTTTTATTTTCTGCCTGAGTATTGAGAAGAAGTTGTTGATTTTGATCCATTAATTTTTGCATATTAGCTAGTTGATCATTTTTCGCTTTTAATTCTTCTTTCAGGAGCTTAATAGTCTCCTCTTGCGCTGATACGACAGCATTTTTATCACTATCGGAAACTGTTTCTGCTTGTTTCTGTTTGTTACTATTTGTTTCTGTTTTCGTTTCCGGAAACACATTATCACCGTTGTTTCTGAAATGTTTCCGAATTACTTTAGCACCAGCGCTATTTATTAATATTCGGTTTCCGACAGTTTCTGTATACTGTTTGCGAAAGTTTGCGGTCATTAGTTTACGAACTCCTGGTTTAGTTACCCCTAGTTCATCGGCTAATTGCTTGATAGTATAGCGTTTCTCAGGCATATGGAAACCTCCTTAGATCCTTATATCTCTATTATAAGTATTATAAACCAAAATAAATAAGGTCTAAATGATGAGTATATATTAAAGTGGTAGTCACTCAGTAATATTAAACGAATTACTCCTGTTTAATCGTATTATTGCTATTGTAGATTTTTTTGTCTAATAAGTTTATTATATAGATGAGCATCTATATAGGAGGAACATAAGTGGATTATCAAAAATTAGCTAAACTACTAAAAGTTGTTGCTGAACCAAATTTCAAGAATAAGTTAGCCACTGGACTCAAATAAATAATACTGACCAATTGATTATTGGTTGATGGAGCTGTGATATCTCTTGGTAGAAGGCCTTACGATAGATATCCATTGACGAATGTCCATTAAACATAGCTCGTGGATAGTGATTCATCCAATCATTAGTCGCTATGATCTGAGCACTACTATAGTTATTTATAGCTTCACCTTTGGTAATCTCCTTGCGGAGAAACCGGTTATTGATCTCATTGGATCCACGTTCCCAAGGGGAATACGGATCAGCATAGAAAACATGATCGTGAACTTGTGTTAACTCACTAAATTCTGAACCGTTGTCAGAGGTTATTGTCTTAAAGATGCGATAGTAAGCATCTGTGCCCATTTTCTGGCGTAAATTTATAAAGAACTGATTTACTGCATGCGCAGTTTTACCAGCAATTTTACTCGTGATATTAACTCGTGAAAGGCGATCAGTCATTACTAGTACAACACTGTCATTACCGTTTTTCTGTCCCTGAACTGTATCTAGTTCCCAATGGCCAATTTCGGACCGTTGGTCCGCAGTTTGAGGTCGTTGAGCAATATTAGGCCCTAAGCACCTTTTAGCTTGCGGATGAGTTCGATGATGCTTACGTTTAGGTTTTTCAAAGAGGTCTAAATTGGACGTACGAAGCACACCCTCATTAATCCATTGATATAAAGTTACAACCGACTTTGGGATCAGGGTGCCATCATTCATTAAATCTCGAGCCTTATAAATAACCGCTTGTGGGGAGTAATGGTGGTCGTCAAACTCACCAAGCATTAGCTGATCAGCTAATCGTAAAAATTGCTTTGAAGAATAATATAAGCGACGACGACCAGAATGGCGGTGATGTTCAAGATATGTGGCCTGACCAGCTTCATAACTATAGATGTAGTAAGAATATTCGTAAATCTTACCATTAGATTTTTGACGACGAAGTTGGCGGACCGTACCACGGTTGAGCTCGTTATTAATTGTTTGATGATTAACTCCTAATTGGCGACCAATTGCGCGATTGGAAAGTCCTTGCGACTTTAAAGTCGCAATCATCACACGTTCTTCTTTAGTAAGATGAGCATTCTTTTTATGAGTAGTCAATAAACTAGTAGACATGGTATCATTTAAGTGCGTCATTTGACGGACATCCTTTCATATAGGTTTGGTTCACTTAATATGATACCTGATGTCACGCCGAATGGCGTTTTTTATTTACCACCAACTGGGTGGCTAACTTCATTCTAT
>DHCFD07801__coassemble_640_pt1 | contig 15700 bp, 17 predicted proteins | sample DHCFD07801__metabat2_high_PE_009 | metagenome-assembled genome bin DHCFD07801
GTTAGTGGGCATGGTATCATTTAAGTGCGTCATTTGACGGACATCCTTTCATATAGGTTTGATTCACTTAATATGATACCTGATGTCACGCCGAATGGCGTTTTTGCATTTACCACCAATTAGGTGGCTAACTTCATTCTATAATTTAGCGACTCAAAAAATAATTGAAAAGGCTAAGAAAACAGGGGTGGCAATTGCTGTTATTCGCAATTCGAATCACTTCGGCACCGCTGGTTACTATACAAGATTAGCGTTAGAAGCTGGATTGGTAGGAGTTGCCCTTACTAACACTCGTCCCCTGGTAGTCCCAACTAATGCTACTCAGGCTTTTCTTGGGTCTAATGCTTTTGCGTTTGGCTTTCCTGCTTCTCCACATCCATTTATGTTTGATGGTGCCACTTGTGTTGTTTCAGGTGGAAAAATTCAAGTTCATGCTAAAAAAGGCGAACCGTTGCCAGGCGAATGGGCAGTTGATAAAGATCGGCAGGTAGTAACTGATGCGCAAGAGGCAGAAGATATTCTTGCCACCGCGGCCTTTACTGAAGGGGAACAAAAAGGTGGAGGAGTTCTCACTCTTGGCGGAAATGATGAGGAAAATTCTAATTATAAGGGGATGGGAAATTCTATCGTAATTGAATTATTGACGGGTATTTTAGCTCAAGGCTCTATCTCTGCCGATACTGTTAGTGGTAAACATGATTTTAGTCAATTTGTAATGGTTCTTAATCCAGCATTCTTTGGTGATCCAGAGGTATTGAAGAAAGATGCCACATCAATGCTAGATCGAATTCGCCAGCTTGAACATATTCCTGGTAAAGAAATTTGGGTACCCGGTGATCGTGAGTACCGTTTATTAGCAGAAAATAAAGAAAAAGGTGTCACGATTGATGAAAAGACCTATCAAGAAATGAAAGAAATAGGAACTGAACTTGGTATTGATGTTCCTTAATAATTGATAAACTCCTTCAAATCCTGATAAGTGAAAGTGGTACACTGAATATATGAGGAAAAAGGAGCATTTTAAATGGAAGATCGAGAATTAGTAATGTTTTGGCTCGCAGGTGATCATAAGTTAGCAATTCGAAAGGGGCTTACTTCGGCAATTTTAGCGAGTGAACTTAGAAAAAAGGGTTATAAGGATAAATTAATAGAAGACTTTCTTGATGATTTTGCACGTGACTTAAAAAATGATCAAAAATAGGCAAAAAAACTCCCAACGTTTTACTAAACGCTGAGAGTTTTTTAGTAGCACGATAATCTATCGTTTTATTTATGAATACGGCTTAGTTGTTACCTTGTAACTTTGCCATACCGTTCCTAGCAACTTCTTCCAATTGCTTAGCAGAGTCGGCCATAGCCTTCTTTTCACGGTCGTTAAGTGGAACTTCAATAACCTTTGCAACACCAGAAGCATTAACAACAGCTGGAGTACCGATGTAAAGGTCGTTAAGTCCGTATTCACCGTTCATTGGGGCACCGATAGGGAGAACAGAATTTTCATCACGAAGAATAGCCTTTGAAATCCGCATTAAAGCAGTGGCAACACCATAGAAGGTAGCACCTTTGCGGTTAATGATTTCGTATGCCTTGTTACGAACATCATCTTCAATCTTAAGTAATTCATCTTCTGAAATACCTTCATCCTTAGCGATGTCAAGTAATGGCTTGCCACCAACAGTAGCACTTGAGTAAGCAGCAAATTCGGAATCACCATGTTCACCCATAATGTTAGCAATAACATCACGAGGGTCAACATCAAGCTTCTTACCAAGAGCAACCCGAAGACGTGCGGAATCAAGTGAAGTACCTGAACCAACAACCTTGTTCTTAGGGAAGCCAGAAAGCTTTTGAACAGCATAGGTAAGGATGTCAACTGGGTTAGCTGCAACTAAGAAGATTCCGTCAAAACCAGACTTAACGATTGGTTCTACAACGGACTTAATGATCTTCAAGTTCTTATCAACTAATTGAAGACGAGTTTCACCAGGCTTTTGTGGAGCACCAGCAGTAATAACAACTAAATCAGCGTCTTTGCAAGTGTCGTAATCTGCTGAGTAGATGTTCTTAGGAGCGGTGAAGGCAGTAGCGTCTTCAAGGTCCATTGCGTCCCCTTCAGTCCGTTCCTTAATAATATCAACGATAGCAAATTCTTCAGCAATTCCTTGTTGTGCCATTGCGAAGGCGTAACTTGAACCGACAGCACCGTCACCAACAAGAACAACTTTTTGATGATTCTTAGACATAATAAACAGTCTCCCTTTCATCTTATGTATACATTATTTGAGATTTCTCTCACAGTAATGATTATAACATTCCGCAGAAAAATTACTATAAGATTTTATAGATAAATTAGTTAGTGAATAATCCTGCTCCTAAGATAATAACTGCTAAAAGGATCGCTGGCCAAAGTAAAACATGAATTAATGTCCCGATTAATAGAATAAGAAGGATTAGACCAATGAACTTAACCGTTAAAACCCCAATCTTCCATAGCAACCAGCAGATAAGAATAGCAATTAAGAGACTCACTATTGTAATCACCTTTCCTTAAAGTATCGTGAACATAGTATAGCATTTTTTTGAAAATTAAAGTTTAAACATAGATTAAACTTTGGAACGTTGGTGACCTGTGCTAAAATATACCTATCTAGGGAGATTAATTTAAAATTGATCAGGAATAATAATAGAGGAGGTGGTTACCATTCTGAATCGAACTAAGCAGTTTATGCGCGACAATGATTTAATGTATAAAAAAGAGTACATTCGGCCAATGATGACACCCCAACACGTATATGTGTTCCGCTTTGGTAAACACAGACTAAATAATCGGGTAATTGTTCGTTATTCCCATACTTGGACCGGACGATTAAAAATTAACGAGATTGATGTTCGGTTGCATCACCAACATCATCCCCGTATTTTCTTGACTGAGTCCGACTTAATCGATTACTTAAGTCATCATTTAGAAAAAGAAAAGAAACGCGAACAAGAACGACCACATATTAGTAAAGTTGATAATGAAAATGATTAGACTTTATTAAGTTGGTATTTATCGTGACCATTTACTTTTATTGTGGTCACGATTTTATTATTTAAGGAGGTCATTAAATGGATTGGATAGCAATAAAGGTAATAACTTCTAGTGAGGCTGTTGAAGCAGTTAGCTATATTTTGACGGATATGGGAGCACAAGGCGTTCAAATTGAAGATGCCGCTGATTTTGCAAACTTACATGAGGGAAAGTATGGGGACCACGGTGAATTTATTGATCCATCATCAATTCCGCACCGAAAAAATGGCGCAGCAGTATCTGGATATTTCCCCCAAAACGTATTTGTTCCTGAACTATTGCCAACTATCCATCAACGAGTAGCAAAATTAAGGGATTATGGCCTGAATCCAGGAGAAAATGATGTCTCAGCAGCGACTGTCGATAATCAACAATGGGCAACGGTTTGGCAAAAATATTATCACCCATTAAGAGTAACGGATCAGTTAACGATTGTTCCGCAATGGGAAGAATATGAGCCAGCAGATCCTAAAGAAAAATTAATCTTTCTTGATCCAGGAATGGCTTTTGGTACCGGAACTCATCCAACTACTCGTTTAATGCTAGAGGCCCTTGAAAAAACAGTTGTTGGTAATGAATATGTAATCGATGTCGGGACAGGTTCTGGTGTTTTAAGTATTGCCGCCAAGCACTTAGGGGCAGGAAAAGTTGATGCTTATGATATTGATGAAGTAGCTATCAGCTCAGCAAAAAAGAATCTTGCACTAAACCCGGTCGCTAAAGATGTTAAGGTTGGCGTAAATAGCCTATTAGATGGGATCCATACCCAGGCAGATTTGATTGTTGCTAATATTCTTGCGGAAATCATCGTGCCTCTTATTCCTCAAGCATATGAAAATCTTAAGCCAGGTGGCAAATTCCTTGTTTCTGGAATTATCGATGATAAGGCTCCGTTGATTCGTCAAAAGTTGCAAGAGCAAGGATTTATAATTGACGATGAACAGCAGATGAAGGACTGGCACGGAATGATTACCCACAAGCCAATCGAGGTGAAATAAATGCAACGCTATTTTGTTAATGTAACTCCAGCTAATGAAGTAACATTGCCATCTGAAGCAGCCCACCACTTGTTAAAGGTAATGCGCGCAGAGGTTGGAACAAGTGTTGAGCTTGTATTAGCCGACCACTGTGTTTACCTTGCGACTCTTAGTACTACAGAACCAACGGCGACATTAAAAATCAATCAGAAGTTGGATGCTGATAGTGAATTGCCAGTTTCGGTAACGCTTGCCTGTGGAATTCCAAAGACTAAAGAGAAACCAGAATTAATTGTTCAAAAGGCAACTGAATTGGGGGCAGACAAAATTGTTTTCTTCGATGCTGCTCGCTCCATTAGTCATTGGCAGGGAAATAAGCAGAAACGAAAGATCGAACGTCTGCAAAAAATAGCTGAATCAGCAGCAGAACAATCCCATCGAAATAAAATTCCGCAGGTTGAATACAGTGCAAATCTTGATCAATTGTTAGCCGATTATCCCGCTACCAAACGGATAGTTGCTTGGGAAGAATCAGCTAAACAGGGTGAAACAAGTGCTTTAGCGCAACAATTTAATGCCCTTAACCCGGGAGACTCGCTCCTTGCCATTTTTGGCCCAGAAGGTGGATTAACGGAAAATGAAATTGCTAAAATGAATGAAGCTGGCGTGGTAGCAGCAGGTTTAGGACCACGAATTCTACGAACTGAAACAGCGCCTTTATATTTCATGGCGGCTATCTCATATGCAATCGAATTGTCATAATGTAGCTGGCTTACTTATGGTAAAATAAAGAACAGCTTTAATCGGTGATTTAAAACTGAATATAGGTGTTGAAAGAGAATGAATTTTATGAAAAAAGCATGGGAACGTTTAGATAAACCATTATGGCTAGCTAGCATTTTAATTGGGATTGTATTGACGCTCGTTGTTGATAAGCTTCCATTTGTTACGCGAGTGGTAATGGTAGAGATTGTCTTAATCCTTATTAATGGTATTTTTAGTATTTGGTCCGGTTATTGGATTTATAAGCACCAGCGAAAATGGGGCGAGTTATTCATTTTTCCAATCCTTTACTTGATAACTGCGTATTTCTTTATGCCCCGATATACTTATTATTTTGCCCTTGCTTACTTAGCGCTTGCGTACTTATCCTGGGCAATGCGTCAACAAAAGTAATTGAAAGGAGGTCGTTCGATGTCAAAAGAAAAGGAATTGACACATGAAGATGTTCAAAAAATAGTTAGTTCTTATATGAATGAAGAACACGTTGCTTTAGTTGAAAAGGCATATCATTTTGCCGAGGTAGCTCACCATGATCAACGACGTAAATCTGGGGAACCGTATATTATTCATCCTATCCAAGTTGCGGGGATCCTTGCTAATCTTCATATGGATCCCGAAACAGTTTGTGCAGGATATTTACATGATATTGTAGAAGATACTGGCGCAACCTTAGATGATATTAAAGAACTCTTTGGATCAACCATTGCAATGATCGTTGATGGTGATACAAAGCTTGGTAAGATTCGTTATAAATCAAATAAAGAACAAATGGCTGCTACTCATCGTAAATTATTACTTGCAATGTCAAAGGATATTCGGGTAATGATTGTCAAGCTTGCGGACCGTCTTCATAATATGCGCACTCTTAAGCATTTGCGTCCTGATAAGCAGCGCCGCATCTCAAATGAAACCCTTGAAATTTATGCTCCAATTGCGGATCGCTTGGGTATCAGTACTATTAAGTGGGAACTAGAAGATCTATCATTACGGTACTTAAATCCGCAACAATATTACCGGATTGTCCATTTAATGAATTCACGGCGCGATCAGCGGGTTGACTATATTGATGAGTCAATTAAGTTGATAAAAAAGGCGATTGCAGATTTGGACTTAGGACCGAATGTTGAAATTTATGGCCGGCCTAAACATATTTATTCTGTCTACCGTAAAATGGTTACTCAGCATAAGCAATTTAGCCAAATCTATGATCTTCTTGCAGTTCGAATTGTCGTTGACTCAATCCGGGACTGCTATGCTGCTCTTGGAGCGATCCATACTAATTGGAAACCAATGCCTGGACGGTTTAAGGATTATATTGCAATGCCTAAGACTAACGGGTACCAATCCTTGCATACAACAATTATTGGACCAGAAGGACGGCCATTAGAAGTACAGATTCGAACTCACAAGATGCATGAAATTGCTGAATATGGGGTTGCTGCTCACTGGGCATATAAAGAAGGAAAGACTAATGGAATCCAACAAACTCAGGATAGCCAAAAGCTAAATGTCGTCAAAGAAATCCTTGAATTACGAAGTGAAAGTCAAGGCACAGATGAATTTATGCAGGGGATTCAGAGCGATATATTTACTGATAAGGTCTATGCATTCACCCCTAAAGGTGACGTAATTGAAATGCCTAAGGGATCTGGACCACTTGATATGGCTTACCAAATTCATACTGAAGTTGGTAATCATACAACTGGAGCTAAAGTAAATGGACGGATTGTACCCCTTGATTATGAGATCAAAAATGGTGATATTGTTGATATTTTGACTTCATCATCATCAGCTGGTCCGAGTCGTGATTGGTTTGATTTGGTTTCAACGCGGCGAGCTCGTAATAAGATTCGCCAATTCTTCCGTGCACACGATCGAGAAAAGAACATTGAAGAAGGAAAACAACTTCTTGAAAACGAACTCCGTGAAGCAGGATATTCGCCAGCAGAATTAATGACTGATGAAAAATGTGAGGAAGTTGCTCAAGAGACTCATTACAATAGTAGTGATGATATGTTTGCGGCCCTAGGATTTGGTGACTTGGCTCCCGTTGGTATTAGAAATCGTTTTACTGCTGATATCCGTCAGCAAGTTGAAAGCGACCGCCAACAAGCAGCAGAAAAAGCTGTACTAGAAGATCACCAGACTCTTGAGAAGCCAAATGAACGTGAAAAGCAAAAACAGGCTAAGGCATCGAGCGAGGGCGTAATTGTTGAAGGAGTTGACAATCTTCTTGTTCGTTTAAGTCATTGCTGTAGTCCAATCCCAGGAGATGCTATTACTGGCTACATTACAAAGGGACGGGGAGTATCGGTTCACCGGGATGATTGTCCGAATATTAAAGCTGCCCGTAAGAATGGCGAACGAATTGTTAGTGTATATTGGGCAAATCCTAATGGCGACAAAACAAACTACAATGCTGACTTGGAAGTTCAGGGATACAATCGAAATGGCTTGTTAAATGATGTTTTACGTTCAGTAAATAACAGTACTCGCTTCTTAAATTCAGTTAACGGAAAAGTTGACCATAACAAGATGGTAACAATTAGTTTGATTATCGGAGTGCGTAATTTACGACAGTTGCAATTAATCATGGATGGTTTAAAAAACATTCCAGATGTTTACGTTGTCAAAAGAATTATTCGATAGGAGGATGCTTGTGCGAGTCGTTTTACAAAAAGTAAATCATGCAGCAGTTTCAATTGATGATGAAGTTGTTGGTAAAATTGGCCTTGGCTATTTTCTCTTAGTCGGTTTTGCTCCAGATGATACCGAAGAAAAATTAGACTACTTAGTACATAAGATTACTAATCTTCGTGTTTTTGAGGATGAAAACGGTAAGATGAATAAGGGGCTACGGGATGTTAATGGTGCAATTTTATCAGTCTCCCAATTTACCCTTTATGCTGACACTAAGCATGGAAATCGTCCTGGATTTTCACAGGCTGCTCGTCCTGAGATTGCTGAACCGTTATATGATCTTTTTAATCAAAAACTAGCTGCTACTGGTATTCCTGTTGAAACCGGACATTTTGGAGCCATGATGAAAATTGATCTGGAAAATGATGGTCCCACGACAATTATTTATGAACGCTAAAAAAGCAAAGAGGGGGCTGAAGCTAGCCTCTGGGAGCCCCCGCAAGCAACAATAGGCCTCTAACGTTCGGTTTGCCGGACATTAGAGGCCATTGTTGTACTGCGTATTTGCTTTTTATGAAAGTAACTTAACTTATGTCACAGTTTAGTATTGACTTAAAATTTGATCGACTGCGCCACCATAGCTCTCGCCGAATAAGATTAAATGCATGCATAGGTAATAGAAACGATACCACGAAAGGCGTTCCTCTAAATGATCATCAAAGGGAAAGACGCTGCTATATGCCTGATAAAAACTATTATCGAAACCGCCAAAAACAGTTGTCATAGCTAAATCAAATTCACGATCCCCAAATAATGCATCTGGATCGATTAAGTATGGTTTATGATCGCCAGCAAATAAGAAGTTACCGGCCCATAAATCACCATGAAGAAGACTAGGGATGACTTCATGGTGTTGGTAGTAATCAGTAAATTTATTAACCATTTGTTGGTAATGTTCTTGTCGCCATTTATTCCATCGGCCACGTTGGCTTGCCACTTGTACTTCTGGTTCTAGGCGCTGATTAATATAAAAATCAAGCCAGCTTGAATTCCAAGAATTATCTTTTACGAGGGCCTTGGTTTGATGATTATCCATAAAGCCGAATTCTTCATTATGCTGTTGGTGCATTTTGGCAACTGCTAATCCCAGGTCGGCCTGATTACCCCAAGTTTCATCAAGCCAGTTTAAAATTAAATAGGCATTCCCATCGATTTCACCATGGTAAAGTGGGGTTGGGGTATTAATGACCTTACCGATAGCTTTGAGACCATTAATTTCATGACTGAAATAATCTTGTGAATGGTTAGGTTGGACCTTTATAAAGTACCTATTTCCATCAGTAGTTGTGGTTTGATATGCTAAATTAATATCACCACCACTGACTGGTTTAACAGAAGTGAGATTTTTTAATGGAAGGCGCTTAAACCATGCTGTATTTGGACTTTCCAATTGATGTCCCTCCTTTACTAAATTACTTTATTTATACCATTTTTAGGCAAGTATTGTTAAATAAAGTTGATTTATAAGGCACTAATTAACCTTAGTATTGACATTTATGAGGGGATCGAGTAAGGTAAAAATGTAAATTAAAGATATTAATAGCTGTTGATAAAGAATGCTCGGGTACTTGAAATTATCAGCGATTGGAGAAAGGTGAGAGCTCCAAATATTTCGGCCTCGATTGACACTTTTGAAGCTGGGCAATATGCTCCGTCGTTTAGACGTTATTTTTGAGTGATACCAAGGTGGTACCGTGCATTTGCACCCTTGTAATTTCAAGGGTGCTTTTTATTTAAACTGTTATTAAAAACTGAAAGAGGTAAGCGGAGAATGAAGAGAACAAATTATGCTGGGGATACAAATGAACAGCAAGTTGGACAAGAAGTTGTCTTAAAGGGTTGGGTAGCTAAGCGTCGTAACCTAGGTGGACTTATCTTTATTGATTTATGGGATCGGGAAGGAATTGTTCAACTAGTATTCAACGAAAAAGAAAATCCAGAAGTATTTGAAATCGCAAATGCGGTTCGTAACCAATATGTTCTTGAGGTTCAAGGAAAAGTTCAATTACGGGCAGAAAAAGAAATTAATCCAGATATGAAGACTGGAAAAGTTGAAGTAGCCGTTGATAAGGTTAAGGTATTAGCAAAATCAGAAACAACGCCATTTGATATTACTGATGGTGTTGATGCTTCTGAAGACTTACGGATGAAGTACCGTTACCTTGATTTACGGCGCCCAGAAATGATGCGTAATTTGAAGTTGCGGAGTAAGGTTGCTTCGATTGTGCACAATTACTATGATAATGAAGGCTTTATGGATGTTGAAACCCCTGATTTAACACGGTCAACACCAGAAGGAGCACGTGACTACATTGTTCCATCACGTGTTTACCCCGGTCATTTCTATGCTTTACCACAATCACCACAATTATTTAAGCAATTGTTAATGGCAGCCGGAGTTGATAAGTACTATCAATTAGCACGTTGTTTCCGGGATGAAGACCTTCGTGGTGACCGTCAACCAGAATTTACGCAAATCGATACTGAAATGAGTTTTGCAACTCCTGAAGACATCCAAACAGTTACAGAAGGTTTAATTAAGCGGGTAATGAAGGAAATCGTAGGGGTAGATGTTAAGACTCCATTCCCACGGATGGAATGGCAAGAAGCCATGGACAAGTACGGTTCCGATAAGCCGGATACTCGTTTTGGGATGTTGATTCATGATCTTTCTGATATTGTAAAAGACAGTTCATTTAAGGTTTTTGCTAATACTGTTGCTGATGGTAACTATGTTCGTGCAATTCGCGTTCCTGGTGGAGCAGATAAGTATTCCCGGAAAGATATTTCTAAGTATGAAGAATACATTAAGCGTTTTGGTGCAAAGGGACTTGCATGGGTTAAGGTAACTGCTGATGGTTACAATGGTCCAGTTGCTAAGTTCTTAAATGATCAAGTTGCCCAAATCAATGAAGAAATGGATGCCAAAGAAGGGGACTTAATCCTCTTTGTTGCTGGTAGTTTCCACGTTGTATCAGATTCACTTGGCTACCTTCGTCGTATAATCGCTGAAGAGCTAGATATGATTAAGCCTGACCAATGGAACTACTTATGGGTTGTTAATTGGCCAATGTTTGAATATGATGAAGGCTTTGGAAAGTGGATTGCCGCTCACCACCCATTTACAATGCTAAATGAAGAAGACTTACATTATCTTGAAGATGGGGAAGATCCTCATAAAGCTCATGCTCAAAGTTACGATATTATCTTGAATGGTAACGAGATCGGTGGGGGATCAATTCGTATCCACGATCCAAAGATTCAAGAAAAAGTTCTCAAAGCTCTTGGATATACAAAGGAACGTGCAGAGGCTCGCTTTGGATTCTTACTTAAGGCCTTAACAATGGGAATGCCACCTGAGGGAGGACTTGCCTTTGGTTTGGACCGATGGGTTATGTTACTAGCTCAAGCTGATAGTATTCGGGATGTTATTCCATTCCCTAAGAACTCGAAGGCAGTTGAACCATTAACGGCAGCTCCAGGCAAAGTTAGTGAACAACAACTTGATGATCTTAAAATTGAATTTGATGAAAAAATTGATTACAAGCTCGATCAAGATCCAGATGAGCAATAAATAAAACAAAAATAATCCTCGTGAAAAGGTACTTGAAGTGTACTGTTCACGAGGATTATTTTATTTCAAAATCTTCTTCAAAAAGTCTTGTGCCCGGGGGCTAGTAGGGTGGGCAAAAAATTCCTCTGGATCTCCAGTTTCCTGAATATACCCATCTGCCATGAACCAGATTTGGTCTGCTACTTCACGAGCAAACCCCATCTCATGAGTAACAACCACCATTGTCATTCCCGATTCAGCTAAATCGCGCATTACTTTTAGTACCTCATCAACCATTTCAGGATCAAGGGCACTCGTTGGTTCGTCAAAGAGCATTACTGCTGGACTCATCGCAAGGGCCCGGGCAATTGCAACCCGTTGTTTTTGCCCTCCTGATAGTTGATCCGGATATTGTTGAGCCTTATCGCTTAAACCAACTTTTTCTAGTAGTTCCATTGCAGTTTTAGTTGCTTCTTTTTCATTGATATTTTTAACTTTAACTGGTGCAATTGTGATATTTTTAAGGACTGTCATATTAGGAAAAAGATTGAAGCTTTGAAAAACCATTCCCATCTTTTCTCGCAATTGGTCGAGTTTTTTATCACTTAAGCCAATCAGATTCTGTCCTTCAAAAAGAACTTGTCCGCTTGTTGGTTGTTCGAGTGCATTTAAGCAGCGGAGAAAAGTACTTTTACCTGCTCCTGAAGGGCCAATCACACAAATTACTTGGCCCTTATCAACATGTTCGGAAATATCTTTTAAGACAATATTATTTTTGAATTTTTTCTGTAAGTTTTTAATTTCAATCATTTTAGTGGGCATGTTTCATTCTCCCTTCAAAGTAAAGCAAAATCCTGGATAGTGTAAATGTGAGGATAAAGTAGATGATCATTGTGATGAATAAAGGTAAAACTCCTTTATAAGTTGCTGATTGAACTAATTGTGTTTGATACATCAATTCGGAAACACCAATCACAGAAACTAATGAACTATCTTTTAATAAAGTAATAAGCTCATTTCCTAATGCTGGCCAAATATTTTTAAGTGCTTGGGGCATAATCACATATCTGAATGTTTCGCTTTTACTCATCCCCAAGCTTCGAGCAGCTTCTGTTTGTCCAAGTGGAATGGATTGGATCCCAGAACGAATAATTTCAGCAACGTAGGCACCGGAATTTAGTGAAACGGCAATAATCCCAGCGAGGAGAGCCGGAAGTGATTGAATAATTGCGCCAATCCCAAAGTAAACAAACATTATTTGAACCATCATTGGCGTACCCCGAAGAAATTCAATGTAGCAAACAGCAATTGAATGTAAGAATTTGTTCTTTGAAAGCCGCATTAGTGCAAAGAGAGTTCCTAATAGGAAACCAAAAATAACAGAGACAACTGTAATGATTAATGTATATTTAATCCCTTTAGCAAAGTAACGCCAATAGCTAAGAACAGTATTTTGTTTTTTATAGCTCTTCATATACTGTGAGGCTTCAGGAATCCATTTTTTATTAATTAGTTGTTCTTTATTAACTTTTTTAATTGTCTGGTTGGCGGCATTGACTAACGAGGTATCACCTTTAGGAAAGGCCATGGCAATTCCGCCAGCAGTATTTGGCAATTTCGAATTAAAGGCATAAAGATTTGAATTATTGGCAGCGTAGGCTTTAGCAGTTGCAGCATCCATTAAAATCCCATCGTATTTATGAGATTGAAGCCCAATGACTAAGGAAGAAAGTTTAGCAAGCCCTTTGCCTTTGGCTTTAGGCATTTCCTTTGAAATTAGGGTTGATTGGAGCGTACCGTTTTGTGCTCCCACATTTTTCCCATTAAAACTTTTGACATTAACTAGCTTATCTTTATCTCCTTTATTAATTAAAAAGTAACTATCACCAGAATAATATGTATTTGAGAAGTCAACGCTCTTTTTTCGTTCAGCCGTAACGTTCATTCCCGAAATAATAGCATCAATTTTACCTGTTTCTAGCGCAACTAGAAGTGAGTCAAAGTCCATGTTTTTAATAACTAGTTTTACTCCTAAGTCTTTAGCAAATTGTTTAGCAAGGGAAACTTCAAAACCGACATATTTAGTTTTTCCATTTTCTTTGGTTGTGAATTCGTAGGGTGGATAATCAGCACTCATTCCCACAACCAATGTTCCTTTTTGTTTAATCTTTTGCACTGAATCATTGCTAGCGACTTGCGATGGATTATTGGTTGATGAAGAGCTAGTTGAACTGCTCTCGTTAGCAGCTAATGCAGTAATAGGTGTACATAATATCGGAAACGCAATTACCATTAGCAGTAATAAATGTTTAAAACCTTTCATAGTTAATAACTCCTTTGAGAATAGTAAGATTAAATTGTTATTAAATATACACTTAAATGTTTATTTATGCAATATAAAATCTATGAAAAGAATAAATATTCATATATTTGTATGATAATTAAAAGCGGTTACTTAGTTTATGGAGTAGTCAAAGAATAGGTGGATAAGAAATTTAAATTTTTATTTAAAAGTAATATTGACAGGGTAGGCCATGTTGGGTAAAATAATTTTTGTAGTGAAAGGGAAGCAGTATGCCTGCTACCTCGATACGTAACTTTAAGCTCGGAGGGAGGGATCAACATGTCAAAAACAGTCGTTCGTAAGAATGAATCTTTAGACGACGCTCTTCGACGCTTTAAACGTTCAGTTTCACGTAACGGAACATTGCAAGAATATCGTAAACGTGAATTTTACGAAAAGCCAAGTGTAAAACGCAAGTTGAAATCTGAAGCGGCACGGAAGCGTAAGAATAAGCGCGGTCGTCGTTACTAAAAATGTGTGCTCTCACCTGTTGCCTGGTGAGAGCTTTTTTATATGAAAGAAGGATAAATAATGAGCTTACTACAACAATTAACGTCAGACATGGTATCAGCAATGAAGAATCGTGATAAGGAAACATTAAACGTTGTCCGGATGCTTAAAGCAGCAGTTCAAAATGAACAAATTGAACTTGGCCATGATTTGAGCGCTAATGAAGAAATTGCGGTAATGGCACGTGAATATAAACAGCGTAAAGAATCGCTTGAAGAATTTGAAAAAGCTGGACGAGAAGATCTGATCAACCAAGCTAAAAATGAATTAGCAATTGTTGAAAAGTATATGCCAAAGCAGTTATCAAAAGATGAAGTTACTAAGATTGTTAAGGAAGTAATTGATGAGCTTAATGCTTCTAGTATGAAGAACTTCGGACAAGTAATGGGGTCAGTTATGCCCAAAGTTCAAGGTCAAGCAGATGGAAAATTAGTTAACCAGGTTGTAAAAGAACAATTGAGTAAGTAATATCAGCTGTAAAAAAGGGGGCTCGAAAACGAAGTCACTTTTTCGAGCCCCCGCAAGCAACAATAGGCCTCTAACGATCGGTTTTGCCGGACGTTAGAGGCCATTGTTGTACTGCGTATTTGCTTTTTATGAAAGTAACTTAACTTATGTCACAGTCCCTTTTTTACTGTACATTTTTACTTTTTAAACTAGAATTAAGGTATATTCAAAAGAAAAGGGGCATTTATATGTGCACATCAGTAATTTATACAGCAGGTGATTATTACTTTGGCCGTAACCTTGATTTGGAAGTTAATCTTGGTCAAGAAGTAGTGATTACTCCACGTAATAAGACTTTAGAATTTCGGGAAATGCCAAACCTTGAACACCATTATGCAATTATTGGAATGTCGATTGTTCGTGATGATTATCCATTATATTTTGATGGGGTAAATGAGAAGGGTGTTGGAATGGCAGGCCTTAATTTTGATGGTCCAGCTCATTATTTCCCAGTTCAAGAAGGAAAAGATAATATTGCATCATTTGAATTAGTTCCTTATATTCTTGCGGCTGCTTCCTCGGTTGCTGAAGCGAAGAAGTTACTTTCAAATGCAAACATTGCTAATATCAATTTTTCTGATAAACTCCAAGCTGCACCGCTGCACTGGATTATTGCTGATAAAACGGGGGCTTCTGTGACTGTTGAATCCACCGCAAAAGGATTGAATGTTTATGATAACCCAGTTGGTGTTTTGACAAATAATCCGGAGTTTCCTCGTCAATTATTAAATCTTAGTAACTATCGTAGTGTTGCACCTGCTAATCCGGCTAACGTATTTGCACCTAATGTCGACCTACCAGTTTATAGCCGGGGCTTAGGGACCCATTTTCTCCCGGGAGGAATGGATTCTGAAAGTCGTTTTGTTAAGGCTACATTCACTAAGATGCATGCCCCAGTTGGTAATTCTGAAGTTGAGAATATTACCAACTATTTCCACATTCTTCAATCTGTCGAACAACAAAAGGGATTGGATGAAGTAGCACCGGATACTTTTGAATATACGATCTACTCTGATGGTTCAAACCTAAAGAAGGGTATTTTTTACTACAAGACTTACGAAAACAGTCAAATTAATGCAGTTGATATGCATAAGGAAGACCTTGAAGCATCAGAATTAATTACCTATCCAGTTCAAAATAAACAAATTATTAACCAACAAAATTAAATAATTATTCTATCTCTAAACTCTTTTTATGCATGAGTAACTTATATTTTATGCATAAAAAGAGCTTTTTTGAAAAAATATGCTAAAACT
>DHCFD07801__coassemble_603_pt1 | contig 15444 bp, 13 predicted proteins | sample DHCFD07801__metabat2_high_PE_009 | metagenome-assembled genome bin DHCFD07801
ATTTTAAGGGTAATATGATTATATACTAAAGTTGCTAAACGGATCGAACAAAAAGAGAATATGATTTATTGAAACTTAATCTCAGCTAAAAATCAGTACCTAACCTTCATGTTATTACATTGGTTCAACAAAAGTAAGCTGTTAAAACTTCTTATGATTAAGTAGAGCAGAAAATAAACAAACTCCTACTTGAAAATATTTCTAGACAAATTTTAAATTAGCTTGACGGGTATAAGGAGATAATATATAATTATATCCGTTGAGTTATTCCGGCATAGCTCAGTTGGTAGAGCACCTGACTGTTAATCAGGTTGTCGTCAGTTCGAGTCTGACTGCCGGAGTCGATAAAGATGTTAGCTGTTTGGCTAGCATCTTTTTTTATACCTTCTAAACATCTTTTTAATATTCTAAATTGCATATCTCCAGTTTTTAACGATAGATTATTAATTTTTATATCAAAAAAATTGTAGAAGTTTTAACATGAGAATATACTAAAACTGTAACTAGTTTCATATGTAGTTTAGGAGAATGGAGGTATTTATAATGCGATTTAGTAAAGCAATCCTTGTTGCAACAAGCATAATTGCAATTAGGCTATGTACAAGTGGCTGTAGTAGTTTTAGCACGAGTTCCAACAGTAGCAAGAGCAGTAAGTCTCATCAGCAAAAAAGAGGAGTCACATATTGTGGGCTCGTATCGTGATGATGCCGATGGAGCTGCTATTACCCTTAATTCAGATGGAACTGGGACATATGTAATGGCAAATCCGACGCAGGCTGATATATTCTTGATCAATTGACCTGGAAAAAGGAAAAGAATAATTACATCATTAATTTAAATGATAGTAATTATGATACGCCAATTGATGCGCGGCTAAATGAAGATAATTTGAGCCTTGTAGGTAACGATGAATGGCCTAATCAGTCATTTAAACGAGTTCATGGGGACTTTGACGTTGATAATTTCTCAAAAGAACAACATGCGAAAACTAACAGTTCTACAACTAAGGATACTCATTCTAAGGAATCATCGACTCATGCCCGCGCAGCACTTAAAAATGGGCGAGTGACCACCACAAAGACACCAGCAAGATTGATAATTTGAAGGCTACGACTGACCTATCTGAGCCAGATGAAGGTTGGGCCTGATGATAATGGAACTGAATGTACCATTGTTCGAAATGGAAAAGTTTACCCACGTCCGGTTATTGATGGTGATACGTCATCTAATTAATAATCTTAGCGACAAACTTAATAAAATAAACAATTATAGCTCATACATGCGTTTGCGTTCTCATCAAAAACTTATTTTTCAATTGACGATGTTTTGAAACACGTTTATAATAGTACTATTCTGAATTTTATTGTTAAAGTTTTTTAATGTTTAGAATACGTATTCAATTAACATTGTGCTAATTGAAAAGTGAAATTATTTGGAGGAATTGTATGAGTAAACAAAAGAATTTGGATACCTCCTTCTTTGGACAACCGCGTGGATTGTCGACATTGTTCTTCACTGAAATGTGGGAACGGTTTAGTTACTACGGAATGCGGGCTATCCTTCTATTCTATATGTACTACGCTGTTACCAAGGGTGGTTTGGGTATGGACCAAGCTACCGCAGCATCAATTATGTCAATTTATGGTTCATTAGTTTACCTGGCCAGTGTTGTCGGGGGATGGTTATCTGACCGTGTATGGGGATCGCGTCGAACGGTCTTCATCGGTGGTGTCCTTATTATGTTTGGACATATCGCTCTGTCATTACCATTTGGTGTGTCAGCACTTTATGTATCAATCGCTTTGATTGTTATTGGTACCGGGTTATTGAAGCCAAATGTTTCAGAAATGGTTGGGGGCTTATACAGTCCTGAAGATCGTCGTCGAGACTCTGGTTTTAGTATGTTCGTTTTCGGGATTAACTTAGGGGCCGCTGTTGCTCCTTGGGCTGTCCCTTGGGCTGCTAATGGCTTTGGCTTAAACCTTTTCCATGGTGAAATGAACTTCCACGCTGGCTTCTCACTAGCTGCTATCGGAATGTTCTTTGGGTTAGTACAATATGTAGTTGACGGCCGGAAGTATCTTTCAAAAGATAGCTTATATCCTGATGATCCGATCGATAAGGAAAGTTTACGTCCAGTAATTATTTGGTCAATTGTTGGTGTTATTGCATTAGTGATCATTCTTGGATTGCTTGCGGCAATGGGTCAATTAAACATCAATAATATCATTACAATCATTACGGTTATTGCTATTGCTTTACCAATCTACTACTTTGTAATGATGTTGAATTCCAAGAAGGTTACAAAGGATGAAAAGTCACGGGTTGTTGCTTACATTCCACTTTTCATTGCTGCTGCTATCTTCTGGGCAATTGAAGAATCAGGTTCAGTTGTTTTAGCCCTCTTCGCTGAACAACGGACTATTTTACACATTGGTGGCTGGCACTTTGCTGCTGCTAACTTCCAGACATTGAACCCATTATTCATTATGATCCTAACACCATTTTTCGTTGCACTTTGGGATCACTGGAAAAAACAACCAAGTGCTCCTGGTAAGTTTGCTGCTGGGTTAGTAATTGCAGGTCTTTCATATGTTTGGATGGCACTTCCAGCAATGATTCACGGTACAACCGCTGGACGGGTTAGCCCATTCTGGTTAGTTGGTTCATGGTTCATTGTTGAAATCGCCGAAATGTTAATTTCACCAATTGGTCTTTCAGTAACTACTAAACTTGCACCAAAAGCATTTAAGTCTCAAATGATGAGTATGTGGTTCTTGGCGGATGCTGCTGGACAAGCGGTTAACGCCCAAGTTGTTAAGTACTACTCATCAGCTACAGAAGTTCCATACTTCTTAATTATCGGGGCAGTAAGTATCGTCTTCGGATTGATCCTTTGCTTATTCGTTAAGAAGATTCATGGCTTGATGGATGGTGTAGACTAAAAATTATATTAAGAGATCGAGAATAATTCTTGGTCTCTTTTTTTATGAGGTGAGTTATGAAAATCGCAGTAAGCAGTGACCTTCATTTAGATTTAAATCATGCTAAGGTTGCAGAAATTATTACTCAACAGGCGCATTATTTAATCCGTCAAGAAATTGATCATTACTTTTTTGTGGGGGATGCCTTTAATGACTTTAAGCAAACCAGCGCTTATTTTGCGGAACTACAATCGCAATTACCTACCACAAAGGTCCATTATCTTGCCGGTAACCACGATATGTTAAAAGGGGGCACTTATGAGCAATTAGAAAATTTAGATGATGATCTATATTTTCATAATCGATTTCTCGATATTCCCCAAACGAACTGGCGAATTATCGGTAATAATGGTTGGTATGATTATTCGTTTTCAACGTATGAAAGTAATGTAGAAGAGGTTGCGCAATGGAAGCAGGCATATTGGGTAGATCGTCCAATTGTACAGCCAATGAATGATCCAGAACGAATGACGATTGTTTTACACCAAGTTGAAGAAAACCTAAAACAGGCTCGCAATCAACAAAAACAGGTTATCTTTATGACCCACTTCGCACCGATTAGAGAAGCTCTCCCGCATCCAATTGTTGAGTCAGCACGGCGGCAGCGGATGTGGGAGATGACGACAGCAATGTTGGGCAGTAGACACTTAGGAGCATTACTCGCTAAATTCCCGGAAGTAAAAGTAGTTTTCTATGGGCATCTTCATTATGCTCAACCATTAATTACCGTTGGAAATATTGAATACCGTAATCAAGCAGTTGGCGTAAGACGCAAAAATAGTGAGGACTGGAAGGGGAAAAGCCTATTAGATCAATGGATTAGCCACCTTTATACTAAAAAAATCTAGTTTTTTCAAAAAAATAAAAAAAACACTTGCAATGAGGTTGGAAATTAGGTATTATAATAAACGTTGATTGATACGAAATATTTAATCAAGCAACTTCTTGGAGGAGTAGCGAAGTCTGGTTAAACGCGACGGTCTGTAAAACCGTTCCTTCGGGTTCGGCGGTTCGAATCCACCCTCCTCCATCTTTATTATTGGGCTATAGCCAAGCGGTAAGGCAACGGTTTTTGGTACCGTCATGCGCTGGTTCGAATCCAGCTAGCCCAACTGTTATTGAAAGGCTAAGAAAAACATCTGTTTTTCTTGGCCTTTTCTAGTTCAAAATTTTATTAAGCTATATGAAAAAAGGAATGACAGCCAATGCCTAAACAAGGTCATTTTGCAAAAAGCATGCGAACTAAACAAATAAATGATTTTAAGGTGAAACACAATGCGACTGGTGCAACCATTGATGATGAACAGTTAACAGATTTCCTAGTGGTTCGCTTTGCTTTAACAGCTAAGAAGAGGGTTCAATCTGGGGCTCGAGAAACTGCTCAACGGTTCTTGATTGAAATTTGTGATTCTTTACAAGAAAATGATGGAGATTTACAGGCGATCATTCCAAATTTACTAGTGAGTCTTAATGCCCGGGTACCTTGGCAATTCTATCCAGAAATTCTGGGAGAGTGGGATTTGCTTCAAAAGTTTTTACAAAAAGAACTTCCTGCAGTTCCGTTAGAAAAACGTCTACGAATTAAGCACCCAGTAACAACCCAGGAAATGGAGACGTTAATTGCAAAATTATTGGCCAGAAAGATTACTGCAATTACGTTTATTAATCAGCCAGGAGTTGATCCACATAAAAAAGATCAGATGATGACAATGATGCTAACAACGATCTATCATGATCAAACGATTGAATGGGATAAAGTACGGTTATTACTGGCGCCATTTAAGTTTGAAATTGCCCCTGAACTAGACGAAGAAACAAAAGACTGGTTAAAGAAACTAGCAGAAAAATAATAACGTTGACTTTCGTTCTGCTTCCTTGGTAGAATTAAATCGTTATTGTAGAGCTGTGGTGGAGTTTTTATCACCGTGGCTCTTTTTATTTTGATTTAAAGGAGGAAGCGGAAAGCAATGGCAGAAAAAAACTATTCACGGATTTATCTCGCAATTGGTTCCCTTGCATTACTAACGTTTATCGGAATTTTGAATGAAACATCGATGAACGTCACATATCCAGAACTATCTGCTCAGTTTAATGTATCACTCGATGTTATTCAGTGGATTACAACTGGCTATTTATTGATGGTAACAATTACGATGGGGACAACTGCCTATCTATTACGCCAATATCAAGCGCGTTGGTTGCACTTATTTGCAGTATCATTTTTCATTATTGGTGACTTGATGTGTGCTTTGACTGGTAATTTTCCTATTTTGTTAACGGGGAGATTGATTCAAGCAATGGCAACTGGGTTAGCAACCCCAATCATGTTCCATTTAATTTTTACGGAGATTCCGCGTGAAAGAATTGGCATGATGACCGGAATGGCTGCAATGGTTATTTCGTTTGCACCAGCACTGGGACCAACATATGGTGGGGTCATTTCAGAAATGCTGTCATGGCGGATGATCTTTTGGATTTTACTACCAATTGTTTTGATTAGTCTTGTATGTGGTCAACTTTTTATTCGTAATAAACCGCTTGGAAATGATAAAGCATTTAGTTATGGAAGCTTGATTACACTGGCAATTGCCCTTATTAGTATAATTAGTGCAGTTTCTTCAATTGGGAAACAAGGATTTGGCAAGCAGTTTTGGCTTTTATTATTGGTAGCAATTATTTTCTTTAGCACCTTTATCTATATCAATAATCATGGTAAATCAGAATTGTTTGACTTAAAGGTGTTTAAGATTTTCCCATTGCGGCTATCAACTGTCACTTATTTTAATTTACAGTTTATTAATATTGGAATTTCGCTTGTTATTCCTATTTACGTTCAATATGTTTTGCACTCTTCGGCAATTGTCGCGGGTCTTATTTTATTTCCCGGGTCATTAATCGGTGCTTTTATCTCGCCATTTGCTGGAACTTTGGCTGATCGTTATGGTTTTGCTACGCCAGTTATTTCCGGGGGGATTCTTTTGGTTATTGGGACAAGTTGCTTCAGTATTTTCCAACGTCATTTAACGCCATTACTAATAACGATCTTCTTTGTTATTTTGCGAATTGGGTTTAACTTTGCTTTTTCTAATACAATTTCCAATGCTTCAATGTTGGTTCAACCGCAAAATGCCCCTGATGTAAACTCAATTTTTAATATGGTCCAACAATTTGCCGGCTCACTGGGAACTAGTCTTCTTGCCTCCACAATTGCTTTATTCCAAATGGGCAACAGCGGTTCACTGATGGGACGTACATATGCTGGAGGACGATTTGACTTTATCTTATTGGGCGTTTTGGCAATCATTACTTTATTAACAATGGTTACTAACTATCGCATGCAACAAAAGAAGGAAAGTATTTCTCAATAAGTGGTTGAATTAGCCTGACAAGAATGTAATAATGTGGCTTGATTAATACAAGTTATTACAGGTTTTTAAAGAAAGTGACTATAAGTTAAAATGATACATTCTATCGTTCACTTTATGGTGAGTAATCAGGTTTTTACGCTGTTTATTTGTCTTGCAATTGGCTTTTTGATTGGCAACTATAAAATTGCGGGTAAATTTAATATTGGAGCAACGGTGGGAACGTTAATTGTGACCTTAATCGTGGGGCAAATTGGGAGTTTTCCCCGGGATGAAATGTTGGGAACGATTTTCTTTGGCGCCTTCATGTTCTCTGTTGGTTATCGGATCGGGCCTCAGTTATTAGTTAGTTTGAAACTATTTGGGATTCGAATTTTAATCGCTAGTATTTTCTGGATGGTTGTTGCATTCTTAGTTGGGTGGAGTCTTTTTTCCGCCTTTAAGATTGGACCAGGGATCGCTGCCGGGGTTATTTCGGGAGCCCTCACCCAGTCAGCTACCGTTGCCAGTTCGTTGCAAACGATTGGGTCATTGCCAGTCAGTCAAAGTGTTAGGGCAACTTATGAGGCTCAACTCCCAGTTGCCTATGCTTTAACATATGTTTTTGGGACATTAGGGGTAATTATCTTTTTACGTGACCTAGCACCTAAAATTTTGGGGATTTCAATTGCTGAACAGGGTCCTAAAATGGCTGAACATTATCACTTTCATGCTAAAAACCCGAACCCAACGTGGCGACGAACATATCGCATTGCAAATGATTCACCGCTTGTCGGCAAAACGCTTGAGGAATTTAATCGACGGTCTAATTACCGGATTATTGGGTTAGCTGCTTTTCATGATGGCAAAATGACTGACCACCTTGAATATCAATTGCAGGCTGGCGACTTGCTAACTGTTATTGGTTACGCTGTTCATTTCGATCGGTTGATGCGAGTACCAGGATTAACAGAAGTATTGACGCCAACCAATGCGCCGCGTGAACGAGCTTTTGTTCTGGGAAAAAACTTTAAACCGGGTGAATTAGCCCTTCTACGGCAACATGGGGTTTTTGTGAACATTCAAGACCCAATCAGTGGAAACCAACAATTGATTAACCAGTTGCGACCAGGGGATATGATTTCATTGACTGGGAATACATCACGAACCAAAGCAATCTTAAAAAAGATGGGACGCTGGAAAGCTGCAGATACAGCGATGAATTATTCTTTATTCTCTTTAGGAATCGGTTGTGCTTCCCTTTTAGGAATTATCGGGCTAAAATTAAATAGTATTCCGTTGCAACTGGGGAATGGAACGGCGGCTTTGATCATGGGACTAATCCTGAGTTCATGGATTGAGCGTCACCGTGACCGTAAATCCATCCCTGTAACGGTAACCAGCTTTCTTCAGAGTTTTGGACTAACGCTTTTTGTGGGGACAGTTGGTTTACAATCAGCTCAAGCATTTACAAGTGCAATTAAGTCGTTAGGTATCGGGGTCTTATTTATTGGGGCGATGATTTCAATAATGCCACATTTGCTAACGCTGTTCTTTGGACGCTATATATTGAAGATGGAACCTCTTGCTTTAATTGGTGCGTTGACTGGTTCAGGAACGATTGCAGCGGCAATGAATGAGATTTCGCAAAAAGCAGGGCCGGAAGGTGGCGCATATTATGCGGCTGCCTTTACTCCGGCGTTTGTAGTTGGTAATATTGGAATTACATTACTAGGGCCGATTTTTGTGGCGCTACTATCATAATTTATCGCTTAGAAAGGGCGTGCAAAATTATAATGCAACAATTTTTTACAATTTTAGGTGGAATGGGGACGCTGGCAACAGAGAGTTATGTACGTCTGTTAGATAAAAGAACGCCAATTCATCGTGATCAAGATTACTTAAACTATTTAGTTGTTAACCATGCAACCGTTCCTGATCGTACTACATGGATTCTCGATCATAGTCAACCAGATCCTAATGAGGCCCTGATTGAAGATATTAAACAGCAAAGTCTTTTGAATCCTGCATTCTTTGTTTTAATTTGTAATACAGCCCATTACTCTTTTGATAAGTTACAGGCAGCAACGGAGATTCCAATTCTCAATATGCTGCAAGAAACGGTTAACGAGATCAAGAAGATTAAGCCGGATGCAAAGCGGGTTGGCCTATTAGCCACTAAGGGAACTTTGGCAGCTAACCTATATGATCCTTATATTGAGAAGGCTGGGTACGAACTTATCAAGCCAACTCCTGAGATTGCCGATATGACAGAAAACCTGATTTACCATGATATCAAAGAGGCTGGTCATTCCGATGGTAAGAAGTATCATGAGCTAGTACAGAAAATGATTGAAGAACAAGGAGCAGATGTAGTAGTTTTGGGTTGTACTGAATTATCTTTTGCAGAAGAGATGGATCCTGAAACTAAGTACCCTGTTGCCGATTCACAATCAATTATTGTTGATCGCTCCCTTGAACGAGCATTGAAATTACGACAAAATAATAAAAATTAAAAATTAGAGACCAGAAAGGTAATAATTCCAACGGTCTCTAATTTTTATTAATTTTTTGCCGATATTTTAAGAAATTGGTCTAGATTTTTGGGAATGGTGTAAAATATACACATGCACAATGTTTAGCAAACAATGGCGTAAGGAGGAAAGAAAATGAGTTCACCTGTTTATATTCAAATTCATAATCAGTTAAGACAAAACATTGAAGATGGTGAGTGGAAAGTTGGCGATAAAATTCCCGCTGAACGCGAACTCGCTAATGATTTTGGCGTCAGTCGAATGACTTTGCGGCAAGCAATTCAAGCATTAGTTGATGAAGGAATTCTTGAACGAAGAGTTGGCTCTGGAACTTTTGTCGCTAATCGCAAAGTCCAAGAAAAGATGTCAGGAATAACGAGCTTTACTGAATTAATGCACGCGACAGGGAAGAAAGCTGCTAGTAAGACAATTTCTTACCACTTGACGATCCCTTCGCAAACAGAGGTTGAAAAGCTAAAGTTAGCCCCAGATGAACAGGTTTTACGAATGGAACGGGTTCGTTATGGAAATGATGTGCCAATTTGTTATGAAATCGCAACTGTTCCTGCTAACCTCGTTCAAAAATTTAGCAAAGAAGAAATTACCACGTCTTTTTATCGGACGCTAGAAAAAAAGGCGAACCTCTATCCTGGTCATGCAACCCAGCATATTTCAGCAACGAAGGCGACGGAAAAGATTGCTAATTACTTGCAGATTAAACGTGGAGATGCTCTCTTGCAAATGACCCAACTATCTTACTTGCAAGATGGTCGTCCTTTTGAATATGTCCACACTCAATATGTTGGATCACGGTTTGAATTTGTCTTTGAAAAGTAATCAAGACAAATCCATGTTACAATACTGATTAACGATATTACTTTTGAGAGGAATTATACTAATGAAATTTGATTATCCGGATGATAGCCTTACCCTGCATACTGATGCGTATGAATTGAGTATGATGCAGACCTACTGGAAAAAAGGAATGGGTAACCGCCGTGCTGTCTTTGAGGCCTTCTTCCGTAAAATGCCATTTAATAATGGGTACGCTGTTTTTGCCGGGTTAGATCACATTATTCGCTATGTAAAACAATTACATTTTACTGATAGCGACATTGAATACTTAAAGTCTACGAATCAATTTGATGATGACTTTCTAGAATATTTACGTAACTTTAAATTTACGGGTTCAATCAACAGCTTTGAAGAAGGAGATCTGGTATTTAACCATGAGCCTATTATTCAAGTTGATGCGCCGATTATTGAGGGCCAATTGATTGAAACGGCAATCTTAAATATTCTTAATTATCAGATTATGATTGCGACAAAGGCTTCACGGATTAAGTCAATTGTTGGTAACCAAACTGTAATGGAATTTGGCTCACGTCGGGCACAGGAATTGGATGCAGCTTTGTGGGGAACGCGAGCAGCATATATTGGTGGCTTCGATGCAACAAGTAATGTCCGTGCAGGTAAATTATTTGGTATCCCGATTTCAGGAACCCATGCCCATGCTCTTGTGCAGGTATACATGAATGATTATGACGCATTTAAAGCATATGCAGAAACTCATCATAATTGTGTCTTTCTTGTGGATACTTTTGATACCTTAAAGAGTGGGGTTCCTAACGCAATTAAGGTTGCTAAGGAATTTGGCGATAAAATTAACTTTATCGGTGTCCGCATTGACAGTGGTGATATGGCCTACCTATCTAAAAAAGTACGCAAAATGTTGGATGATGCTGGTTTCCCAGACGCAAAAATCATCGCATCTAATGGCTTAGATGAAAAGACAATTCAAAACTTGCAAATGCAAGGGGCGAAGATTGATACATGGGGAATCGGGACTAAGCTAATTACTGCCTATGACCAACCAACTTTAGGGGCCGTATACAAATTAGTCGCTATTGAAGATGAAGATGGCCAACTTGTTGATACGATTAAGATCTCTAATAATGTTGGTAAAATGTCAACTCCCGGCAAAAAACAAGTATGGCGGATTAACGATCGTGGAGACGGCAAGAGTGAAGGGGATTATATTACATTAGTTGATGAGGATCCTCGTAATGAAAAGTCACTCAATATGTTCAATCCTAACTTCCCACTCCAGCAAAAAGACGTGGAGGATTTTACTGCCCGGCCAATGCTAAAGCCAATCTGGCAAGATGGTAAGTATGTTTATGATGAACCGACCTTAGAGGAGAGTCGTCAACACCGTTTCGATAGCTTAAATGCTTTATGGGATGAATATAAACGCGATTTAAACCCAGAAGTATACCCAGTCGATTTATCACAGAAATGCTATGATAACAAACTTAAATTAATTCACCAAGTTCATGAATATGTTAAATCATTGAATAAGTAGAGGTAATCTGTAGTGCGAAAGTATCAAGAAGAAATAATTAATGCATTAGGCGTTAACTCGCAAATTGATCCCCAAGCAGAAGTAACTAAACGTATCCAGTTCATCTATGATTTTCTCCAAACCACTAAGATGAAGGCCCTGGTATTAGGAATTTCTGGCGGTCAAGATTCAAGTTTGGCGGGGCGGCTTTCACAATTAGCAGTCGAAAAACTGCGGGAAGAGACTGGCGACAATGAATACCAATTTATCGCAGTCCGGTTGCCATATGGTGAGCAAGCTGATGAGTCAGATGCAATGTTTGCAATTAATGACTTCATTAAACCTGATAAAATAATGCGTGTTAATATTAAGGCGGCTACTGATGCGATGGTAGCATCCTTAAACGAAGCCGGTACGCCAATTAGCGATTTTAATAAGGGAAACATTAAAGCCCGGGAACGAATGATTGTTCAATATGCTATTGGCGGAGAAAACAAAGGAGCCGTAGTGGGAACAGACCACGCCGCTGAAGCAGTAACTGGTTTTTATACTAAGTTTGGGGATGGTGGTGCAGATATTACGCCACTTTCTGGATTGGATAAGCGACAAGGAAAAGCCTTATTACAATACTTAGGAGCACCAGCAAAACTTTATGATAAAACACCAACCGCAGACTTGGAAGAAGACAAACCAATGCGTCCCGATGAAGAAGCGCTTGGTGTTCGCTATGATGAAATCGACGACTACTTAGAAGGTCGTGAAGTTTCGCCAGCAGCTGCTGAAAAAATTGAAGGCTGGTATCGTCGAACCCAACATAAGCGTCACTTGCCGATTGCTCCATATGATACTTGGTGGAAGTAAATTGATAATAAAATGGGAGGCTGGGAATCAACTCAGTCTCTTTACTAATTTTAAGGAGAATGATAATGGAAGAGGAAACACTTCAGCTTGTTAGCAAACAATTGCCAGATATTCGCCCTCAACAAATTAAAGCGGCCCTCGGATTAATGGATGAGGGAAATACGATTCCCTTTATTGCCCGTTACCGTAAGGAAATGACGGGCACGCTTGATGAAGTTCAATTGCAAGCGATCCGGGATGAATATCACCGGGTAACGACATTACGGGAACGTCAAGCAACAGTTATCAATAAAATTAAAGAGCTAGGTAAGCTAACACCGGCGCTCGAAAAGCAAATTAACAGTGCAACTGAATTGCAAGAAGTAGAAGACCTTTACTTGCCATATAAGCAAAAGCGGCAGACAAAGGCCCAACAAGCTCGTGAACATGGCTTAGCACCGTTAGCAAATTGGCTGCTATCTTATCCTGATGATGATTTAAGTGCGAAGGCGCAAGAGTTTATTAACGATGATGTTCCTGATGCTGAAAGTGCATTAACAGGCGCCCATGAAATTTTGGCTGAAGCAATTAGTGAAATGGCCACGGTACGAAGCTGGTTGCGAAATTATACTGCTCAACATGGTCAATTAGAGACAAGCGTAAAACGTGATGGTGAAGAAAAGGATGAACTGGGGACTTACAAGCAGTACTATGAGTTCACTAGTCCAGTTCAGAAATTGAATTCTTATCAAATCTTGGCTTTTAACCGCGGAGAAAAAGAAGGGATTATTAACGTCAAAATCACTTTAGATGAAGAACCAGTGATGAATTACCTTCGTTTCCGTTTGATTAAAACTAGCAAGAAAAATGATGCGACTGCCTTTATTGAGGAGGCTTACAAGGATGCTTACAAGCGTTTCTTGGGTCCAGCAATTGAACGGGAACTGCGGCGACAATTAACAGAGGGCGCTGATGAACAAGCGATTAAGGTCTTTGGTGAAAATCTCTATCATTTATTGATGCAAGCACCAATCAAGGGAAAAGTTGTATTGGGCTTCGATCCTGCCTACCGAACAGGCTGTAAATTGGCGGTTCTTGATGAAAATGGGAAGTTCTTAACCAAAGCGGTTATTTATCCGCATAAGCCAGCGCCAGAAAAGCAACGAGCCGCAGCGGAAGGCGAATTTATTGATTTGCTAGAGAAGTATCATGTTGAAATGATTGCGATCGGTAACGGGACAGCTAGCCGGGAATCAGAACAATTTGTTGCGGAAGCTCTTAAAAAGATCAAACGGCCAATATATTATGTCATCGTAAATGAAGCTGGTGCCTCTGTTTACTCTGCAAGTAAGGAAGCGCGTGATGAATTTCCTGACTTGCATGTTGAACAGCGAAGTGCAATTAGTATCGGTCGTCGTTTGCAAGACCCACTTGCCGAATTAGTCAAGATTGATCCTCAAGCGGTTGGGGTTGGACAATACCAGCATGATTTGCCGAAGAAAGAATTGAGTGGGGAACTGGAAACGATTGTTGAACGGGCGGTAAACCGGGTTGGAGTTAACCTCAATACAGCTAGTTACCAATTGTTGACGCGGATTTCTGGGCTTAATAAAACAATTGCTAAAAACATTGTTACCTATCGAGATGAAAATGGCCGCTACACAAACCGGACACAGTTAAAGAAAGTGCCACGGTTAGGACCGAAAGCTTATCAACAATCTGTTGGTTTCTTACGGATTATTGGTGGCGAAAATCCATTAGATAACACCGATGTTCACCCAGAAAGTTATCAGGTGGCGGAAAAGATTATTCAAGCGGCAGGAATTAATGTCGATGAGTTGGGAACGCCAAGTGCTGATGATAAGTTAAAGAAAATTGATGTTAAGCAGTTTACGGATGATCAAGTCGGGACTGAAACCGTTACTGATATTATTTCTTCCTTGCAAAAGCCAGGCCGTGACCTGCGTGATTCAATGCCTGCTCCATTATTACGCCATGATGTAATGACGATTGAAGACCTTAAGCCGGGGATGAAACTTCAAGGAACTGTCCGGAATGTTGTCGACTTTGGAGTCTTTGTTGATATCGGTGTCAAACATGATGGGTTAGTTCATGTTTCAAAGATGAGTAAGCAGTTCATTCGTGATCCGCGGGCAATGGTAGCCGTTGGTGATATTGTGGACGTGTGGATTGATGATGTCGACTTGAAGCGTCAGCGGATTCAATTAACGATGCTTGAACCGGAGACAGTCACAAATGACTAATGCTGAATTACAACAATTGACCGAACAGTGGTCGAAAGAATACTTTGGGCGCGAATTTACGCACAAGGTATTTTTTAATAAGCGGTTAAAAACAACTGGTGGACGCTATCATTTAAGTGACCATCATATTGATATCAACCTGTTAATGTATACTGAGTTTGATCTTCATAATCTGCGCCAAGTGGTCCTTCATGAATTGTGCCATTATCATTTACATCTGTTAGGAATGGATTATCACCATCGCAGTAGAGAATTTAAGACTTTACTAGCACAGGTGGGAGGATCAAGATATGCGCCACCGACTAGTAAAAGAAAGATAAATTCTAAGAAAAAATGGCATTATATATGTACCGGTTGTGGTGTTGAATTCGCACGACAACGGCGTTTTAACACCCAAAGATATATTTGTCGACGATGTGGTCACAAATTTATTTTAAAAAATTGAAAAAAGTTGTTGCCAACGAATAGGTATCTTGCTATAATAATATTCGTTGGTTGATATGCGGCCGTGGCGGAACTGGCAGACGCGTAAGATTAAGGATCTTATGGTCGATTATGACCGTGGAGGTTCAAGTCCTCTCGGCCGCACTACTTAAAAAGGCACTGAGTAATATTTGCTCAGTGCCTTTTTTGTGTGCGCCCGGCATGGGTATTAGCTAGGCGGTGAGAGTCCGCTATGGGCCGTAGTAGTCGGAACCATGAGCTGAGGACAAGGGTGTCCACTGCGAGGTGGAATCTGAAGGAAGTCTAAGGCAAAGTACTGCACCGATGAACAAGAAGTAGCTATAAGGCTGGAACTAACTGGATAAGACTGCATGACAAGTTAAAGTCCAACACTACTCGAAGTTACTTTCAGTAAAGCTACCGGTGACATGGTACGAAAGTTAATATCCTTACCCGGGGAGATCTGGCCTACACGTTTCCGACAAGAGGAATAAGTTTAATTTCCACAGAAACAAGCGGTGCAGTGATGTAGCGTTGAGTAAGCCAGAAGTCAGCCGAGGTCATAGTAGTCTGAGTAATCAGATGAAGGACTGAACGACAATAACTTGTAACTTATATCGGAGGTGTAATCAGGTGCGACAATCGCAGAAAACAGAACAACAAGCTGACCGCTTGTCGAGGATAGGTTTG
>DHCFD07801__coassemble_507_pt1 | contig 12307 bp, 6 predicted proteins | sample DHCFD07801__metabat2_high_PE_009 | metagenome-assembled genome bin DHCFD07801
TTTTGTAAGGGTATACAATGAGATTAGATTAACTTTTTAAATCACCTTTTATATGATATGATCTTACAGGGGAAAACAACTATATAATGAATATGGGGGAAGTGGACCGTGAGAAAACTAGCAACAATCTTTACTAGCTTTTTTGCTGGAATATGTTTATTTATTATTCCAATTAACCAACACTCAGTACTTGCCAGTGATTTACCACTCACCGTTAATATCCCAGACGGTAAGAATGCGCAAGCTACAAGCAAAGGGATTAAGATTGATACTGAAGCAGACGGATCTGTCACTTTTTCAGGAAAGACTGAAGCCAATGCAGCGATTAAAATTGTAAAGCATGGCGGAAACAACGGTCGCTATACTGTCGAAGCCGATGATAATGGTAATTTTAGTAAGAGTCTAAAACTTGCTACTAGTACCAAGAAGTGTCGTTTCGATATTACCGCCACTAACGGTGATGATGATAAAAGCGCCAAAACAAGTTTTACTGTTACTAATACTACTTACGTAAAACCAGTTGTTGAAAGCGAATCATCTTCAGAAATATCATCTAGCAGCAGTAGTGAGGAAAGTTCAGCAGTTAATACAAGGCAGCAGTTCAACTGCGCCATCGAATAACGGTGATATGCGAACCGATCAGGCCGGTATGATCGTTGGTAATGCTCGTTCAAAAATCTACCATACGCCTGATCAGCAAGGTTATCATATGAATTCAGCAAATGCGGTCTATTTCAACTCAGAAGCAGAAGCGCAAGCCGCTGGATACCGCAAATCATTAAGATAAATAATTTCAAAGTCATTATTGCCCTCCCCACAATAATGACTTTTTTATTATAAGAAAAAGCTAAGAATAATTTCCTAGCTTTTGAAATGAAGGCCGATTTGAATGTGGAAGATAATATGGAGTTAAAGAGCATTAAATGCATTTTTTAGGCCTTCACTTAAATATATACGGAAAAAGATAACATTTGCACTTTTTATTTAAAAAATAAAGATCTCCTATCTGGTGGTTCGTAAAAGAGCAGATAAGAGATCTTTACATTGAGATTTGTGGGAGAAGAAAGAGAGCGAGACAGGAATCACCTGTTACTTCATTTTTTGACGCGAACCTAACCTTTGGAGGCTACGCAATTATCAATAGTCACCAACAGCTTTGCCAAGCGATAATAGACTATTGTTGTACTGCGCTGTCATCTCGTCTATGGAAGCAACTTGGCTCATGTCACAACTCCCATTAGGAAAGTGTTTGCAGACGAAGACAGCAAATAATGGGGAAAGGAGTCTATGAACGAACAAGTCTTCATCTCGCAAATCACCTCCCCTATAAATATATATACGCAAAAAACTGATTTTTGCACTTTTTATTTTTAAAGTTTTTTATTTAATTTCATCATCGCAAATTTAAATACTGTTCTAAACTTATATTTCATGCTGGTATGCGACATAACTACGGCCATTTCTTGATCGAACAATTAACTGATCTGGAATTTGCTCTTCCAGTTCAGTGATATGACTGATAATTCCAATTATCCGGTGACCTTCGAGTTCTTGAAGGGAATGAAGAGCATCTTCAAGGGCTTGCTGATCAAGGGAACCAAATCCTTCATCGATAAAGAGCGCATCAATCTTAATCCCCCCGCTTTGCTCTTGGACAATCTGACAAAGAGCTAAAGCAAGGGCAAGTGAAGCCATAAAACTTTCACCACCAGAAAGCGTCCGGGCACTTCGCGTTCTGCCAGCATTATCATCATATACATTAACTTCAAGCCCACTCCACTTGGCACCAGCCCCATGACTTTCCGTTGCTAATTCAAACTGGTAGCGACCATTAGTTAACCGGTCTAACTGAACATTGGCTGCTACTAAGACATCTTGAAAATATGCCTGTAATACATACCGTTCTAAGCTAACGTGGTTTTCGGTATTTCCAGTCACGACGTCTGTTAATGTTTGTAATTCATTAATTTCCTGATCAAGTTTTCCGGTTTTTTCGACTACCTTAATAACCTTTTGATCCGTTTCTTCTAATTGCTTATACTGAGCAGTTAACTGACCAATTTCTTGCTGATATTGCCGAAGTTGTTCACGCTCAGCATTAAGTTTTGTCTGCGTTGACGCAATATCTGGCATGGGATGATTATTGATTGCCTTAGTCAACCGCTCTTGTTGGGACTGATTATCCTGGACTTGATTCTCAAAGGTCGTTACCTGTTCACGTAATGATGACAATGTTGCTACTTGTTCACTAGCTTCTTGCCAGAAATTCCATTTAAGCTGGACATCATATTGCGCTAAAAGGTTCACAAGATATTGGTGTAAGTTATCCTGTTGCGTCGTTTGGGTGGCAAGTTCTTCTTTAGTCTGAGCGATTCGACTATTTGTCCCTGCCAATTTTTCGGCATTTTCTTGTCGTTGTTGTTGTAATGACTCAAGCTGGTTATTAAAGGCTTTGATCGTTAGTTGATCAGTTTGAATTTGCTTGTCAGCAGCTTCTTTAGTAGGAAATTTTGCTGGTAAAGAAGCTGCTTTTTCTTTCAGAATAGTCTGCTTGGCGATTAAATCCTGTTTGCAGCGGTTCACACTTTCGTCTATTTTATCTAATTCTTCTTGAGAGAACTTGGATTCTTGTTGCAATTCTTCCTCTTCTTGGCGCCATTCTTTAACCTGTTGTTCTATTTTAGCAAGATCAGTCTTCATTTGTGCTAGTTTTTGAGCATGATTTTCGATTTGTCCTTCCCAATCACTCGGTAATTCATTATCCCCTAACAGTTCAGCTAAATTTGCCTGCTTGGTTTCTACCTCTGTCGTTAAGTTAGCAATTTGGGCAACGCTTTGGCGAACTTGCTCTTTTAACTGGTCAAACGTACTACGATTTTGTTGAACTTTAACGGTTGCTGCTTTAACTTGTGCTTCCGTTACCAATTCACCATCATCTGCTAAATTTGCTGGATGGGGATGGTCAAGCGATCCACAAATTGGACAAGGGGTGGCTGGCTTTAATTTTTGAGCAAGAATGGCAATTTGGTGACGGGCAAAGCGATCATTCAAGTCATCCAACCTACTTTGCGATTTTTGAACGAGCTTTTCAGCATCCCCCTGCTCTTGCTTTAATTTCGCGCAATTTTCCTTTTCAGATAAAAGTTTTGTTTCTAATTGCTTTAAATCTTTTCCAGCAGTCGTTAATTTTTCCTGAAGAGCTTCTTGTTTTGCTATGTGAACTTGAACCTCACCCAAGTTTTCATGCTCTTTTAAATTATTAGTAATAACCGTCAATTGCTGTTGAGCATCTTGTAACTTCTTCTGGAAAGCAGCTTGTTGCTTTTTCTGTTGCTTTAAGTTTGCTTGTAGTTCATCGACAGTTGATCTTAGTTTATCTCGATCATCGAATAATGGGAGTTTATTCGTCAAGTCGGCAACTTCTGTTTGAAGATGATCAATCTTTTCTTGCCGCTTGCTCGTTTGTTGTAGTTCGGTTTCAATTGTTTGCTGTTGCTTTTGAAGATTACGCAGGTCCTCATGGAGAATATTACTGTCTGCTGTTAATTTTTGGAGACGCTTTTCGCCATCTTTCCATCGTTGATATTTTGTCTGGTGTTCTTGGTACCAGTCAAGGACTTTTACTTGCTGCTTTGTTTCTTGGATCTCTCCTGCTTGAGCTTGCAGTGTTTTTCCAGCCTTGATAAGTTCAGCTAACTCCTCAATATTCTTCTTCAACTCTTGCTCAGTATGAAGTTGGGCATCAAGCTGATCAACTTTCTTTTGCTGTTGCTGCTCATCATCGCCCAAGTGTTCAAGATTAGCCTTTAGTCGGGATAAGTAATTTTTTGCTTCTGCTAACCATTCTTTAGTGGTTAATTGCGCATCAATCGCGGTTACGGTTTCCTTTAATGATTGAAGTTTTGTTTCTTGGGCCGTTAATGACTTCTTCTGTTCGCGCAAATCGTTTTTTAATTGCGTTGCCCACTGCTCATAACGGGACGTATTAAAGAGGTCACGCAAAAGAGCTTCCTTCGTATTGCTATCTGAATCAAGAAACTGCCGAAACTTTCCTTGAGGGAGAAGGACAATCTGCTTAAATTGATCACGGGTTAGGTTGAGCAGGTCAGTAATAAACGTGTCTGCTTCCTTGATTTTAGTAATTTCATGGGGATGATCACTTTCAAGTGGGTAGATAAGGTCAACGGCTTGATTATGTTCAACCAAATTGCCGCGACGTCCCTTTAAAACCTGTTTAGGACGACGCATAATTTGATATTTAAGATCTTGGTGTTCAAAGGTAAACTTCACCATTGTTTCTTGGTCAGCTGGTGCAAAATCAGAACGTAAAGCAGCAGCCGACCGATCACGATCATTGGTTGTTTGACCAAAAAGTGCATAACACATTGCATCAAAAATCGTGGTTTTCCCCGCACCAGTATTCCCTGCTACCAGAAATAAGGAATGCTCTGTGAACTGCGTAAAGTCAATCACTTGATGCTCATACGGCCCAAAGTAATGTAGTTCAATCGTTAATGGACGCATCCTATTCCTCCCCTTTCATAATTTGAGTCAAGGCCTTTTCTGCCCACTTCTTTTGGCGGTCTGTTAAATCATTTCCCATCGTTTGGGAATAAAAATCCGTAAGCAAATCAAGGGGCGATTCCTGAGCACGTTTCTTACTAAGGTTGAGTTGAACCTGCTTGGCCTGATGTGTCCGATGAAGGCGAACAATCTTCGGATAATATTCGCGTAACTTGTTTAGCACATCGGGGATTCGTTCTTGGTCGGTCAATTCAATGTCATAAAAATCGTCCCGTAATGCTTCCGCGGGTTTTGTAGCCAGTTCAGCAAAACTCCCTTTCAAAAGGTGAATATCATGAACTGGCGATAGTGGAACCCACTCGGCCTTAAAAGGTGCTGTATCAACAATCCAAACGCCCTTTTCTTGCTTGGCTTCCGATACTGAAAATTTCATTGGAGAGCCACTGTACTTAACTTTTTCGTCATTTAAAGCATTGCGGTTATGAAGGTGACCAAGAGCAACATAATCAAAGGGAGCTAAAACATCTGTCGTGACTGCACTCAATCCGCCAACCTCAATCAAAGTTTCAGAATCAGCCGTTCGCTTACTTCCAGCCGCAAAGAAATGGGCGACAAGAACATGCCTTTTATTAGGAGCAAAATGCTTTTCCATCTCAGTTGTAATCCGCCCCATCGCATCATTGACATTTTTAATCTTGTCATCATTAAAGTAGTTGCGAACTTCTCGAATCCCCAAAAATGGCAACAAGAAAAATTGGGTATCCTTGATTGTGACCGGGGTAAAAGTATCATTAATGTTAGTATTTAAGAAAAATGACTGGTAAGCAAACCAATCAGTCCCTGTACTTAAACGGATTGCTGAATCATGGTTCCCACTGATTGCCAGTAAAGGAAAATGATCAGTCAAGTTTAAGTCTTGCAGCATCTGGTTTAAGAGCTTAACCGCTGCTTCATTGGGCACGGACCGATCATATAAATCCCCGGCAATCACTATCGCATCAACTTGCTGGTCTTTGGCAATTGCTTCAATCTGCTTAAAGGTTGCTAGCTGATCATCAAGCAAGCTAAAATCGTTTAATGTCTTGCCAATATGCCAATCAGCCGTATGTAAAAAACGCATAAGTTCCTCCTAAAAATAGTGTCTCTAATATTATATATACGCAAAAAATCGTTAAATCCACTTAAATTCTTGCATTTTACAGAAGGGAGCGAGACAGAAGTCACTTGTGACTTCGTTTTCGAGCCCCCGCAAGCAACAATAGGCCTTCAGCGTTCGACTTTGCCGGACGCTGAAGGCCATTGTTGTACTGCGCTATTTGTCTTTTACAAAAGTAACTTGATTTATGTCACAGTCTCTGAACTAATCTTAGTTTTTTAAAATAACCCAAATAATTTCTTACGTTGCTGAACCTTCTTAATCTGATGACGACCAATTTCATCCCCATTAATGATAGCTCGCGCATTATCTTGGTATTCTTGGGCAACGTCAGCGCCAAATTCACGCGATAATTTGTCAAAGGCCTGCCGCATTTCGTATTTTCGTCCTGGAAGGTCATGAGCATCAGAAGCAAAGATATATCCTTGACCAGCCGCGATCAAGTTTTTACTGAATTTTTCGACTTTTTTACCAAATGTACCAACATAGGAACTAGCAGTGATTTGTGACAGGCACCCTTTTTCCAACATTTGATAAAGCAAGTCCGGTTCAGCCATGATCTTGGTATTTCGTTCAGGGTGAACAACCACTGGCGTAATCCCCCGTTGTTGAAGGTTAAAAATCATCTGGTTAGTGTAATGAGGGACATCATTGTCTGGAAATTCCAACATCATATACTTTCCACTCTCATCAGCAAATAGAATATCATCATTATCAAGAGCTTCAATTAGCTGACCATTAATTCGCACTTCTTGTCCAGGAAAGACAGTTAGTGGAATATTATTTTTCTCCAGTTCTTCTTGAAATTCTTTTGTTCGCGCTAAAACATCTTGTTTATGGTTTACATAGTGCCCGTTCATATGATGAGGAGTCAAAAGAGCATGGGTAACCCCGTTTTCTGTTGCTTCTTTTGCAAGTCGCAATGAAATCTCCATACTTTTCGAACCATCATCAATCCCCGGCAAAAGGTGACAATGCAAATCAACCATTACCATTCTTCTCATCCTTTTTTCACATATTAATATTTTAAGTATAGCAAGTTATAGCGGGATTTTATAGGGACTTAGGATAAAACTTCACAAAACCTATATTATTTGAGAATGTTGAGAAGCGTCTCCTTGTTGATGACGGCATTTGCTAGCTCGTTTCCTGAAAGAATAGAATTGGCAAGAGCTGCTTTCTTCTGTTGCATTTCAATGATCTTCTCTTCAATTGTGTTTTGTGCAATCATTTTGTAAATCGTCACGTTATTCTTTTGACCAATACGATGAGCACGGTCAGTCGCCTGATTTTCAGCCGCAATATTCCACCACGGGTCAAAATGAATGACAACATCAGCACTCGTAAGATTTAACCCCGTTCCTCCTGCTTTCAGAGAAATTAAAAAGACAGCTGGCTGATCATAGGAATTAAATTCATCAACAAATTGTAAACGATCTGCTTTCTTTGTCTTTCCTTCAATCACAAAGTACTTAATTCCTGCATTAGCAAGTTTTTCTTTTAAGATTGCTAATGCCGATGTGAACTGCGAGAAGAGTAAAATTTTATGATTATCTGCCATTTCATCTTTAATTAAATTCATAGTTGCCTTAATTTTTCCCGAAGGACCACTGTACCCCCTATCTAACAATTGAGGACTGCAACATAGTTCACGAAGACGAGTAATTTCTGCCAAGACTGCTAATTTATTCTGCTGAAACTCTTCATCATTCTGTTTTTGAATCTGTCTTATCAATCTTTGAGCCCGTGCCTGATATAAACTTTCTTGTTTACCAACCATTGGCGTTAAAAATACCTGTTCATTTTTCATCGGTAAATCATTAAGGACATCTTGCTTCAAACGACGGAGCATGAATGGTTGTACCAAACGTTTTAAATCGTCCTGAGCTTGCTCATCCTGATTTTTAATAATCGGTCCTTCATACTGTTTGCGGAACTGCTGGTAGGAACCAAGTAACCCCGGCATCAAGTAGTCAAAAATACTCCAGAGTTCGCTTAACCGGTTCTCAATCGGGGTTCCGGTTAAAGCAAAACGCTGCTTAGCATTGATCGCTTTGACTGTTTTAGCGGCAGCAGTTTGGGGATTTTTAATGTATTGGGCCTCATCAATAACTTCAATATTAAAGAGATGTCCTTCATAAAAATCAATATCTCGTTTAGCGGCATCATAGGAAGTAATAATGATATCCCTTCCTGTACTTTGTGCGAACTGTTTCCGCCGTTCAGCTTTACTACCATCAAGAACGATTACTTTAAGGTCTGGCGCAAACTTTTTAATCTCATCTTGCCAATTATAGATAACTGCCGCTGGGGCAACAATTAAATTCTGTCCGTTTCCTTGTTCACTTAATAGAGCAGTAATAATCTGCAGGGTCTTGCCTAGTCCCATCTCATCCGCCAACAGTCCACCAAAATGATACTTCATTAAGGTTATTAGCCACTGGACACCATCATATTGGTAGGGACGCAATGTTGCATGAAGATTTGCCGGCACCTTAAAATCTTTCTGCGGAGTTTTAACATCAGTAACTAGCTGGTGCAATTCTGAAGTAGTACGATAATTCAATGCTTCTTGGTGGGATAAAAGATCATCAAGATAAAGAGCGCGATACACCGGCAATTTAAGTTCTTCCGCAGTAAAATCACGTGATGAGATTCCCATTTTGCGCAATGTCTCAACTAATTCAGTTAGCGAAGGTTCATCCATCTTCAAGGTTTTCTTGCCCAATTGATAGTACTGTTTATGCGGCCGGAAATCTCTTAGAATTTGCTTGATTTCTTTAGCAGTTAGTTGATCATCACCAAAATCAAGCTTTAAAAGGCCAGAATCAACGGAGATACCGACACTTACCTTAGTAAACGGCTGTTTGTATAACCCATTAAATGCAGGAGTAGCCTTAGTAATTCCTATTTCTTGCAATTCATTGACGCCAGTTGCTAGCAAATTTGTTGCCTCATCAACTAACAGAACTGCTCTAGTCCCGGTTTGATTAAACTTGGTGAAATATTTAGCTAGTACCTGTTCAACTCTTTGCATCAAAAATTGCGGAAGGTCATCAATTTTCTTAATTTTTTGTGTTTTTCCATCAATTTCAGTTGCCAAGTCACAATAAATTTGTTCGTCATGATAATCCAATAAGAAAACTACTGTTGGTAATGGAGGTAAAAACTTTGATAAATCGCGATCTTGGGGCATCTCGACTGAAAACATCGACTGAATCTTGGGTAACACATAGCGGTAAAACTCAGCCATAGTATTAACACCAAAAACAAGATCACTGGTTACTGGAAAAACAGGGTCTAACTTATCAGGGGCTATTCCTGTAAAAGCAGTCCAGGTATGGTCATCAAGGTGGTAATAGGCTGCCTGTCCACGAATAAGGTCAGCCGGAAGGTCAACACTAACATCAAGGTAACGACTTGGATCGTCATCAGCACCATTTGCTTTAATTGAAACTGCTGCTTTTAATGCACGTTCTTCCCGCTTAATAGGCACTTTCCACCGATTATAAAGCGTATTACCGGTCTTTAATATTTGGTCAACTTCATCCATAATCACGCCAGCCAGGGGCAGCTCATTTTTTACGGATGCTTCGTAATACCCATCCCTCGTTAAATCAGCCGTCGAGGATAGCTTGATGATCAAGTCTAACCATTGTTTACTATCTTTATCAAGGTTTTCGGGGATAATTTGCTGATCAAAGAACTTTCCTAAATGAAGCCGCTCACCACGGGCAATCCCATTTGTTAAGGTTGTCAAGTTTGGAAACTTATACATATGGTCTGGTACACCTGCCCGGAAGTAAAGGTATTGACCACCATCGTAGTATTCACCGATATTAGCAGTAATGATCGTCTGACTATCAGGATCGCGATCAAGAAAATTAGCTAGCATTTGCCGGGCCGCTTCATTAGTATTCTCTTCAATATTATGTTGATCAAGGTACTTTAACAAGTAATAAAGGGCAACCATTTCAGCAATCTGTTGTCCTTCTCTTGTCTTTATAAAGTCTACCTGGACGTCCACAATCATTTCTCGATTAAAAGCAACTAGCACTGAAAAGTAATATTGTTTAAAACGCCCAGCCACTGAATAATTCCACTTAGCTCCAGGAATTGTGAAATAAGCATCTGCAGCTTTAATTAGGATCTCAGAAATGATTTGAACATCGTCAAGATTAGTAAAGACATGTTCAATCAGCCGTAGCGGAAAGACTTCTTTACTTAGAAAACTTTGCGGATCAACTGGTAAACGGTTTGGCGGAAAAGCTGATTGAAAAACCTCCCCTAATGATTTTTGCGGTTCAATATTTGCCGAATCATCATCAATCGCCTCTAAAACCGCGGCCATATGTTTACAACGATGGTTATCCTGCGCATAGGGACAATCACAATGAAGTTGAGAAAACTTTCCATTATGGTATCTACCAGTTACTTTATAAGCCCGATTTCCCTTAACGATTGCAGAAAAATTATCGTCTTCATCGATTATTAAGTTTTTAACTTTATCGCGATAGTAGTAATCCCTACCCCGTTCATAAATTCGTTGTGCAAATAGATTACGCCAGTTACTCATGTGTCGATCCTTTCAAATATTGTATTTTCATTGATTATATAGACTAGCATGACGAAAAACAAATTTATTCGTACCGTTTAAGTATTGCCCCAATTCCTGCTAGCCCAATAACAGCGCCAAGGGCAATAATCGAAAGTGACGATTCATCCCCGGTTCGTGGCAAAATATTATTTGTTGTTTTATCCTCAAAAGACTTAGCTAATGAAGGCTGGACAATGTTATTCAGTGCTGCCGGACCTTTTATTACCCCGTTTGGTCGGACGGTATGTTGCTTGGTTTGCGAAGTCACCAATATTTCTGGTGCTGAGGTTTGATTATCATCATTAACTTCCACTACCTGGGCAGAAAGATCATTCGCACGCATATTATTTTCTTGGGTACTATCAATTGTTTTCTGTGCAGGCGAAGTCTCTTTATTAGCGTCTGCCTGTTTTTCTGTTGCGGAAACAGTAACTTGCTCGCTAGTTAAAATTACCGATCCATCAGGAAAAACAATTAAGACATCTTCAGTATGCTTCCCAGAATGTTGAAGGTCAGCTGCAACTTTAGCATCATCTTTCCACACCACCTTTGTTCCCTGAGGCAGCTTATTTTCTTGCTCATCGCCGGGCAAAGTAATAACAGCTTTATTTTGATGATCATTCTCAACTGCAATCGCTGTCGTAACTTTAGGAAGAAGAGTTTCTCCTGGCTCAATTGTTAGTGGTTCAAGGTTGATTAGCGAACTGTACTTTAAGGCATCAGTTTGCATCGGTAATTTCTCTTTTGCTGACGCTAACTTTTCTTGTGAATTTGTCTTATTGAGAAGTGCTTGTAAGAGCTTCGTTTGCGCATTGATTGCTTGGGATTGAGCATTAGCACGATCTCCTTCAATTTGTGATAAGAGTACACTATCTTGCCAAGCTTTCCGTCTTGTTGAATCTAAATTACTTTTAGCATATGTAAGCTTTTCTTGTGTCTCAATAAGATTGTTAGTCACTTCTTCCAGCTGTGGCAAAAGATTCTCAGAAACACTTAAATAGTAATTTCCTGTTTCTAATTCTTTTTTCGCAATTGGTAATACTTCAGTAGCCTTCTTTTGATCTTCTTCTATTATTTTATGATGCCAATCAATTATCTCTTGAATATCACTGATATCCGCAGATTCTAAATCTAGCCATGAACGCGAACGATCCTTTGTAATCCAATCATGATAATGTTGATATTGGTTAAAAGTACCCTTTTTCTTTTCAATCATTATTTGATTAAGCTCAGTTAATTCCTTATTAACTGCATTTATTTCATAATTAATGGTACCTAAGTTATAATAAGCCGGTGTATTTTTATAATCATTGTCAACAAAGCTCTGGTTTCTTCTAATAACCTCTTTTAAGAGATCAATATTATCCTGATATGCTTTGAGTTTAAAATTCTTTTCCGCTTGTGCATTCTGTCCTTTGTAACCATCATAGTTTGCCAAGTCAAATACTAAAGGTTTGTCTGAATTCATCATAGTATTTAAATAGAATACTGGAACCTCCAGTATTCGCTGATACTCTTGTTGATACTTTGTTAAGTCACTTTGAACATTATCATATTCTTGTTGAGCATTATTAACGGCCTGATTTGAACTATTGCTTATTTTTTCCTGTACCTTTGCTTTAGAATCCGCGTCTGCCAAATTTTGGTTAGCAATATTAAGGTCATTATTTGCGGTTGCTGCATCTGCATTAGCTTTATTCACCGCTTCTTGGGCTGCACAGACATTTTGCTGAGCTTGTTGGTTCATATCAGGCAGCGTTTGTTGAACAGTATTTTTACTATTTTGCACCGTATCAGCTTTGGCGGAATTACTAATAGCCGTCACCCCCGTTGTAACAGCCACCACCGTCGCAGTTGTTGCTAAACTCTTCTTTAATCTTCTTTTCTTCATAAATAAAACCCACTTAATTATATTTAAAATTACAAAAGGCCAGTCAGCGAATAACGTTGATTGGTCTTACTAATCTTTATCATTTTAGCATACTTTATGCTACTTTCGTGAACGTCCTGGTAATTTTCTATTTCTTTTA
>DHCFD07801__coassemble_510_pt1 | contig 12074 bp, 13 predicted proteins | sample DHCFD07801__metabat2_high_PE_009 | metagenome-assembled genome bin DHCFD07801
TAAACGAGGATCAAAGAGTTTTACTTCTTCAAATCCTCGTTTATCTTAATTTTGATGATGTTTTTCAACTGCCGTAACTAGTTCTTCCAATGATTGACTTCCAAAAATAACTGGGTCATCATCAATCATCGTCGCTGGAACACTCATAATCTTCTTTTCTTTCCGTAATTCTGGGAAGTGTTGCAGATCAATCATTGTAGCAGTAATTCCCGTGTTGAGAGAAGCCATCCGTTGACAAGCCGCAACAACATCAGGACAGAAATGACAAGTTAAGGAAACGCCAATCCGAATCTTAGTCGGCGCAAGTTTCTTAATTCGTTCTACCATTTCTGGTGCAATTGTTTGTCCAGGACCGGCAACGTTGTAGACACCTAGAACTAAGGAGTTTAATTCGTGACCAGTTGGAATCCCCGCATAATGTAAGCCAGTATCATTACCATCCGCATCAAGCAAGCGCAATTGTGGTAAGTACTTTACGTCCGCTGGCGCCGGCTTAGTCTCCATCTGCAGGTGCTTATCAAGTGAAGCAAATTCTTCAACAAAGCTAACTAACTGATTGCTAAGCTCTGTCCCATTGGTTAACACTTGGAGTTTAATATCCTTAGTCAAACGGGCAAAGATTGGTTGTAACTGTTGGTCAATCTCAGCTGGCAGCCAGTTTCCTTCATGCGGCGTGGTGTTTTCTTGTTGACTAAGTTCGCTTGTCTGTCCCACGGTCTTAGCAGGCTTTTTATTAGTTTCTGCATGAATCGGGATACCTTGCTTTTCCTTTTGCAAAATAATGTATCGTTCTGCAGCAGTAGAAGCAACCGCCCCATCGGATGCAGCTGTCACGATCTGGCGAAGATTTTTATGGATAACATCCCCAGCAGCGTAAACGCCATCGATGTTTGTCTTACCATTTTCATCCGTCATGATATAGCCCCGATCATCCAAATCAAGGATATTAGCTAATGCTTTCGTTGCTGGTTGCGTGCCAATATAAATGAACATCCCAAATGTCTGGTCACCATCATCGACATGGTAAACCGTCTCTTCGCCAGTCTTATTATTAACCAAGGTAGCAGTAGTAAGGTAATCATCCCCACTAACTTCCTTTACCTCAGTATTGTATTCCACACTAACTTTAGGATTATCCAAGGCACGCTTAGCCGTCAATACAGGACATGCAAAATGATCGCCACGAACTAAAACAGTAACGTGCTTGGCAAAGCGGCTCAAATAGTCAGCTTCTTCAGCGGCCGCATATCCGCCACCAACGACAAAGACTTGAAGACCGGTAAAAAGTTCGCCATCACAAGTTGAGCAATAAGCAATTCCCCGTCCACGGAATTCATTTTCACCGGGAAAACCAACTTTTTTAGGGTTAGCACCAGTCGCAATAATTACGCTTCGGGCAGTATATTTTTGACCACTCTTGCCAATCAATGTCTTAACTTCACCAGTAAGATCAAACTTTTCAACCGCATCATGTTGAATTTCAACCCCAAAGCTAGCGACCTGGCTTTGCATCTGGTTCATCAATTGGGTACCGTCGACTTTTTCGACAGCTGGATAATTATAAACCACCGAGGTCGTTGTTACCTGACCGCCGACAGTATCTCCTTCTAAAATCAACGTATCCAAGGTTGCGCGTCCAGCATATAAACCAGCAGATAATCCCGCTGGTCCAGCACCAACGATGATTAAATCATATAAATGTTGTTCTGCCATTTAGCTCACCAAATTAAAGCTTACCAACTAGATCAAGACTTGGCTTAATTGAATCTTGGCCTGGCTTCCAGTTCGCTGGGCAGACCCGGTCACCATGTTCACGAACAAATTGAGCAGCTTGGAGTGTCCGTAAGATCTCATCAGCACTCCGACCAATTCCCATATTATTAATTGTGTAGGATTGGATAATACCATCAGGATCAACAATGAAGACTCCCCGGTATGCTTGACCAGCGTCTTCGTCAAGAACATCGAACATCCGGGCTAACTTACCAGCTGGGTCAGCAAGCATTGGATATTTGATCTTGCCAATCTTGTCAGAAGCCTGAGCCCATGCCTTGTGGACAAATTCGGTATCCTCAGAAACAGAGTAAATCTCAGCGTTTGCTTTCTTGAAGTCTTCGTACTTATCTTGCAAAGCTTCCAATTCAGTTGGACAAACAAATGAGAAGTCAGCTGGGTAGAAGAAGAAAATACTCCACTTACCTAAAACATCCTTCTTGGATACTTCGGTTGTTTCACCGTCATGATAAGCATTTACCTTAAAATCTTCAATTTCATGTCCTACAAAGTTCATGTATATCCTCTCCTTAAATTAGAATCATTCTTAACTGCAACTCTTAGTATAATCTTTTTATGCTAATTTGCAAGTAATTTTAGAATAATTCTAAAAAGATCAAATTTCCTTGCCGAAGATTTTCGTCTTAATCGCCTGTCCAGTTGGGGTTCCAGCCAGTCCACCGAGGCCTGTTTCCCGTAAATCAACTGACATTGACCGGCCAACCTTATCAAGAGCAGAAATACATTCATCGGCCGGAATCATACTCGTACAACCAGCGAGTGCCATATCAGCTGCAATTAACGCGTTTCCAGCTCCAATCGCATTTCTTTTAACACAAGGGATTTCTACCAAACCGGCAATCGGGTCACATACCAAGCCTAACAAGTTACTAAGAGCAATTGCCAATGCTTGACTGCTTTGTTCTGGACTACCACCCGCTGCTTCAACAGCCGCCGCGGCAGCCATTGCCGATGCTGAACCAACTTCTTCTTGGCAGCCGCCTGTCGCGCCAGCAATTCCCGCATGATTGGCAATAATTAAGCCCAACCCACCAGCAGTAAATAAGAAGCGAATCATCTGATCTTCACTAAGGCCTAATCGTTGTTCTAACATAAAAAGAGCGCCAGGAAGAGTCCCGGATGAACCGGCAGTCGGGGTTGCGCAGATGACTCCCATTGCTGCGTTAACCTCGTTAGTTGCGATCGCATTTTCCACGGCAGCCATCATAACATCACCAGAGAGGGTCTTTCCTTTTGCACGATATTTTTTCAGCTTAATCGCTTCGCCTCCAGTTAAACCAGTTTTTGACCGAACTCCCAGCTCATTTTCACCTTGTTTAATTGCGGCTCGCATCGTCAGTAAGTTTGATCGCATCCGTTGCCAAACTTCTTTTCGATTGCTACCAGATTCATGACATTCTGCCTCAATCACTAGTTCGGACAATGCTTTTTGCTGAATTTCTGCAGTTCGTACTAAATCTTTAACACTTTGATACATCGCTCTTTCTCCTAAAGACAAATTGCAGCCGGGTACTTCTTTTCAAAATAAGCAATCGTCGCTGGCTGCATCGGTTTTTTAATATCGTAAACATAAATATCACAATCATCTGCCCGTAATACTTGTCGCCGGGTAAATGGTGCTTTTTCTTCCAAATCAGTATTGATCGCCAGTGCATTGGCCATCTGTTTACTATAATCGCGAAAGATAACAATTGGTAAGGGACCCGCTGGTAAAATATCAACACCATCAAGGATAATAGCCCTAATTTCAATTATCCCGCCACCGATCGAACAACCAGCAACCGTTACCCTCGTCTTATCACCAGTCATTTGAAGGATGGCTGTGTTAGGATGGTGAATCGGGCTTTCACCCTCTTCTTCAACAAAGCGAAGGTCCATTCCTCCTTGGCGAGCAATCATTGGCGCCGATGGAATTCGTGAATCGTCTGACGCAAATCCTAGCAATCCCGCCGCAATTGCATAGTCTGTTCCATGACCACGATGCGTCCGAGCAAAAGATTCATAATAGTGAACGGTTACTTTAGGTGGAACCATACCAAAAAGTTTATTTGCGACTCGACCAATCTTGACTGCCCCTGCAGTATGCGAACTAGAAGGACCAATCATTACTGGTCCAATAATGTCAAAAACACTTTTATAGTTATTTTTCATGTTGTTGTTCCCTTAAAAATAAAATAGAGGTTGAGATTGATAATTGATTAGTTCAATTATCGACCTCTCACACCACCGTACGTACGGTTCCGTATACGGCGGTTCGACAACTTAATCACATTGAATTGACTGGAGCGTCTTGGACATATTCATAAGTCCGAGTTGTTCCAGTTTTCTATTAGTTAGAGAATAGCTCAAGGTCTTACTGTGTGCAGTTCGCCAGTAGCCCTTGCGGGTACTAGCGAAGACATATGCATCACGCTGGGACAGCCCCAGCTTCTGTAAGTTAGTTACCTTAGTTTTAAGCTTCTTCCATTGCTTCCAGATATACTGTCTTATTCGGGCCCTCAACCACTTGTCAAGGCGTTGAATAAAGTCAGTTAGTTTCCCAATTGAGTAGTACTGAAGCCATCCACGCATTTTTCGATGAATTTCTTCAAACATTCTTGTCAGGGATATTCCACGATTACGTTTAGTTAATAACCTCAATGCTTTCTTTACTCGTTGTTGCGATTGTTTTGCTGGACGGGCGTAGGCTCCATTGTGGTCTACACCCAACGAAAAGCCAAGAAACTTTAACCGTAGCGGGCTACCGACTTTGGTTTTATCTGGGTTCACTTTAACTTTCAATCGCTTTTCAAGAAACTGGGTAATGCTTCGCATTACTCGTTCTCCGGCTCGTTGACTTTTAACATAAATGTTACAATCATCCGCATAGCGCACAAAGTGGTGACCACGTCTAGTCAACTCTTTATCCAACTCATTTAGATAGATATTCGCCAGTATTGGTGACAATGGCCCTCCTTGTGGGGTTCCTTTTTCACTCTTAGCGAAAAGCCCATGGTCTAAGACTCCGCTAGTTAGAAACTTACGAATGAGCCTTAGTGTCCATGGGTCATCAATATATTGTTGAAGATACTTAATCATCAAGTCATGATTAACATTATCAAAATAGGCTTTTAGGTCTAAGTCGACAACTCTTCGATAACCTTGATTATAAAGATCTACTACTTTTGCAATAGCGTCGTGAGCCCCACGGTGAGGGCGGAAGCCAAAACTATTATCAGAGAAAACACGCTCAAAGATAGGTGTAAGAATTTGGGCCACAGCTTGTTGAACCATTCGGTCCACCACTGTTGGTATTCCGAGTTTTCTTACTCCACCATTAGGCTTCGGAATTTCTACCCGTTTGACTGGTGCTGGTTTATACTTGCCCTCACGCAAACTAGCGATCAATTCCGTCTTATTTTCTCTGAGATATGGCAGAAGGTCATTGACTGTCATATCGTCAATGCCTGCTGCTCCTTTATTTCTCTTAACTCGCAAATAAGCCTGATTAAGGTTATTGCGGTCCAAGACTAAGTCTTGGATAGTGACACTCATACCTTTACCTTCACCATAATCGGTACTACGCGCCCTTGTGTACTTTCGGTTTTCCAAACCTATCCTCGACAAGCGGTCAGCTTGTTGTTCTGTTTTCTGCGATTGTCGCACCTGATTACACCTCCGATATAAGTTACAAGTTATTGTCGTTCAGTCCTTCATCTGATTACTCAGACTACTATGACCTCGGCTGACTTCTGGCTTACTCAACGTTACATCACTGCACCGCTTGTTTCTGTGGAAATTAAACTTATTCCTCTTGTCGGAAACGTGTAGGCCAGATCTCCCCGGGTAAGGATATTAACTTTCGTACCATGTCACCGGTAGCTTTACTGAAAGTAACTTCGAGTAGTGTTGGACTTTAACTTGTCATGCAGTCTTATCCAGTTAGTTCCAGCCTTATAGCTACTTCTTGTTCATCGGTGCAGTACTTTGCCTTAGACTTCCTTCAGATTCCACCTCGCAGTGGACACCCTTGTCCTCAGCTCATGGTTCCGACTACTACGGCCCATAGCGGACTCTCACCGCCTAGCTAATACCCATGCCGGGCCCAAATAAAATAGAGATTGAAAGAAAAATCATGTTTTTCTCAACCTCTTCATTATAACTACTTTTTCTTTTTATGAAAGCCAAGAAATGACCAGAAGCCGCGATGACCACCAGATTTTTTCTTCGGTTTCTTTTCTGCTTTTCGATCTTCTTTGGCAGCCTTTTTAGCCCGTGCTGCCCGTTGCTGAGCAGCTTCTTTCATTAATTGTGGCCGCGTTCCATTGTATCAAACATTGTTGCCACCTTAATAGCTGTCTTATTGGCTAAGGCTTGATCAGTATTTGAAGCCACTTCAATATTATGGGCTGCCGTAATCTCACGTTCCCAGTATTGTTGTGTCTTAATAGGTAAACCAGCAAACTCCTGGCTCCGTAAGAACTGACCTGCTCGTGATAACTGCATCTTCAACGAATGCTTATCCGTTTGCTGACCATTTAATGCTTTTCGCGAATTATAAATCGCTTGATCAACAAGGTCGACCATTGCTTGTGGTTCATTATATCCCTCTTTATGCTCTTGAAGGACATCCTCCCCCATTCTAATGGCTTCATCATAAAGGCCCTTAGAACGATCAGTCCCATTAAAGTATTTATATGTTTGCCTTACACGTACTTGATCAGCTACATCTTTACTTAGTTGATCAAAAACTACTTTTTCGTTCATTAGATTTCCACCGCCCGACTTTACTCGTCTACTATTCTTAGTATAGCAGTTATTGATCGCGAACGAAGCTAAAATGTCAATTTTTTAGAAGATTATCGGTGAACTACTCGGCCATAAATGACCGAGCTTCTGGGAACACGAAGTAGTATTTAGGATGTTACACAAGTATTCTTGCTACCTAACTTACAGAACTCCATTCTTTTACCAAGGCTAGTTCCTAGCCAACGGCTTTTAATCCTTTTTGCAAGATGTTAACTGCCGCATTAACATCTCGGTCGTGGTGAACGCCACACTTTGGACAAGTCCATTCGCGAACTTCAAGTGGCTTCTTGCCACTGTTAAAGCCACAATGCGAACAGATTTGACTGGTATAGTTTGGTTTCACCAAGACTAGTTGTTTGCCATACCAAGCACACTTGTATTCCAGCATCGTCCGGAACTGATACCAACTAGCGTTAGCGATCGACTTCGCTAAGTGGTGATTCTTTTGGAGATTCTTGGCTTTCAAATCCTCAATAACAATCACGTCGTACTGCTTAACTAGAGCCGTCGTTAGCTTGTGGAGGTAATCCTTGCGCTTGTTGGCAATTCGTTGTTGATAATGGGCTTTAACAAGTCGGGCGCGTTGCCAGTTCTGATAATCATTGAGTGCTAACTTGGTATCTTGGTGGTTGTGATTCCATTGGCGAACGGCAACGGTTGCCCGGTGGCGCCGCTTGCTGAATTTACTTTGCCACTTCGTTACTTGATGTTCTAACAATTTAGCGTTGAAGGTACCGTACTTGACACCATCAGAACTAATCGCAAGGTCGGCCAGGCCTACGTCAAGCCCGACCATTTGCCCCGTTTTCGGTAACCGTTCAACGGTTGTTTCAACTTGCAGGGAGAGGTAGTAACGACCCGTCGGGTCATAACTGACCGTATAACGCTTAATTTTGGCCTCACCAATAAGAGTCGTTTTACTCGTGCGTATACTTCCGAGTTTTGGTAATTGTAACCGCCGCTTGGCAAGTACCTTGCACGTTGATCGGCCAGTGTAGGCCTGATAGGCCACATGGCGGCTCTTAAAGCGGGGATAGCCACCTTGGTGCTTAAACAATCGTTTAAAGGCCTCGGTAAGATTATGGTTCACCACTAGGAAACTGGTGGAATCACTTTCCTTGAGAAAGGGATATTCACGCTTGAGCTGTTTCAAGAGGTAGTTCATACCATACTCATTGACGAAGTGGCTACTGGGATTGTTTTGGTAACGCTCCTTAGCCATACTGAGCATTTGGTTCCAAACGAAGCGGTCATTACCAAACATTTGCCATAACTGATCCCGTTGGGATTGGTTAGGGTACAAGCGAAGTTTGATCCCTTTAATGACCTTGTTCATTCTAGTTCCACCTCCTTTTTCCGTTGATCATCAATGTACTTGGCAACGGCTTGTTCATTAACGGCCCCAATACTTTCAACATAGTAACTGGGCGACCACAAGTGACGGCCCTCCTTTTTCCAATAGCTTCGCTGTAATTCCGGACATTCCCGAAATAGCTGATAGGCAGTACCGCCTTTCAGCCAACGAACAATATTCGTCACCGATAATTTGGGTGGTGCACTCACTAACAAGTGCACATGGTCGTCCTTCCCAATTTCCATGTGGGCAATTTCAAAGCCATATTTAGCGGCGATCTCATGGATAATCCGTTTGAAGGCGATCTCGACCCGACCGGTAAGGACTTTGTTTCGGTATTTGGTTCCCCAAATAATGTGGTAATTAAGGTTGTAGACCGATGTTCGGCCATATGTAAGTCTGTTTGTATCTTTCATACCAACGATTATACCATAATTCACGTTTCCCATATACGCCCGTCGGGCGTAAAAAAGGGGGGGCAATTCATCACGTTCTTAAAAGAACGTGTTTCCTTGCCCCTTTTCAAAAAGGAGGCTGAGAAAAAACTTTGTTTTTTCAACAGCCTCTTTAATCTATACGAACATTATTTAAGATATCGTGGAACTAGCTTCGCGTCGTAACCACAAGGCTCAAGTCTAAGTCCGAACGATAATCAGCCCGTGCCGTGCTAATCACCGTTCTATCCTTAGCCCACCGCCTTGTCGAGAAGGTTAATTCCCACTCACTCCTTATTACCAACTAGCCTTACGAACACCAGGGATTTGACCCTTGTGTGCTAGTTCACGGAACTTAATCCGTGACATTCCAAACTTACGCATGTAAGCATGTGGTCGGCCATCGTAACGATCACGGTTGTGAAGACGAACCGCACTAGAGTTACGAGGAAGTTTGGATAAACCGATGTAGTCGCCCTTCGCCTTTAATTCTTTGCGCTTTTCAGCGTATTTCTTTACTAAAGCTTCTTGGTGATGTAATTTAGCAATCTTTGACTTTTTTGCCATTAAGTAGTTCTCCTTTTATATTAAAAACTTTATCTACTATACAATTACTATTTAAAATTAAAACATCTGCGAACTCTTTTCATTTTAATATTATCGCTGATACTTACAAAAAATACAAGGATTTTGCATTAGTTTTTGACTTTTCTTAACCATTTAATTTTTTCGCGTATTTACGGTATTCGTCAGCATAATTGTATTGATTATTATATTCAGTTAAAAGTTCATCATCATGGGTATAAGCCCGTCCCGTCACCATCATCTTCTTGTAAAGGTCACGGTATGGCAAATCACTCTTATCGGCAATTTGTTTTTCCTGATCGCGACTATATCCAATATGACGGAAGCTAGTTTCAGCTAAACCAATATCGTCTACTTCCAAAATTAGATAGTGGGCTCGCAAATCACGCTGGAGAGGTTGCCAGTGGTTGAATGGCTCGCCGACTGCTCCGGGATTTAAAACCATGCGTTCATCACTCCCATACCGCAAAAGGTCATGGTGAACATGGGCATAAATGGCAATATCAACTGGTTCGCCAGCGACATTAAACAGCTTATCAAAATTTTCACTAACTTGCGTGGGAAAAAGGTCTTGACCCATATTAAGCCACGGCAAATTATGGGAGATGCCAAAATTAAGGAGACCCACGCGTTTCGTAACGTGCATCGGCCAACTTGCAATTTCATCAATCATTCCGTCAGGGGCATGTTCCGCAACATACTGGGCTAACCGTGCAAAGTAAATGTGGGAAGGACGCTCCATATCCATCATCCCGCGAGCGCCACGAACAACTAGGTCATCCCAGTTTCCTCGTACAATTACTGTTGGCTTCATTTCTTGCAAAATCTCCCAAATTGGTTTTACACTTGGGCCTGGCATCAGTAAATCACCAATAAACCAATATTCATCAACATGTTGCGCTATGCTATCGCGATACATCGCCTGCAACGCTGTTAGATTTCCGTGCGTATCTGAAAAGACTGCGATCCTCTTTTTCACAGATGATTTCCCCTTTCTTACCTTCATTAATATATTAGCAAATTTTCGAAAAGGAATGCTAAATTAATTTATATTTTCAGAAGGATTTCCCACATTACAAATTATTTTGTTACAATATATTTTTATGAACAAATCATTTTAGGAGATGATAATCAAAATGGATTCGGAAGTCGCAAGAGGAAAATTTCCTCACGGTTGGCACCGAACTTTTTACACCCTCTGGCTCGGCGCGTTCATCACCGGGATGGGCTACTCAATGACGATGCCGTTTATCTCACTTTTTATTGCAGAATTAGGAAACTTTACGCGTTTTCAGCTCAACATTTACTCCGGACTAGCATTTGGGGTGACCTTCATTAGTCAAGCCATTGTTTCACCGTTCTGGGGCAGTCTGGCTGATCGCAAAGGACGAAAACTGATGTGTATGCGTGCATCGGGAGTAATGGCTTGTACAATCTGTGCAATTGGATTTGCCCAAAGTGTCTGGATGATTATTGGCATGCGGTTCCTTCAAGGAGTCTTTTCCGGCTACATTAATAACGCTACTGCTTTAATGGCTGGCGAAACACCGCATAATAAATCAGGCTGGGTAATGTCAGCGATGACTACTGCGGGGGTGGCCGGCAATTTGGTTGGTCCTTTGCTTGGTGGTTTCCTATCAGGATTGTTTGGGTACCGAATCCCATTTTTCATCACCGGAGCACTAATGTTTTGTGTCTTTCTCAGTACGTGGTTATTGACGGTAGAACATTTTACCCCGATTAAAAAAGAAGCGATGAAGCCAATGAAAGAGATAATTCATAATCTGGATAATCCACCATTGATCTTCGTTATGTTCTTAACCACAATGATTGTTACTTCTTCTACCATGTCAATTGATCCAATTATCAGTTTGTATGTTCGGCAATTGATGGGCGGCCACGGCAATATTGCCTTTGTCGCTGGGATTGTTGCTGCTACTCCAGGACTAGGAACATTGCTTGCCGCTTCAAAGGTTGGTCACACGATGGACCGGATTGGACCAGAAAAAGTATTACAGATTGGGATTCTCACGGCCTTTATCCTCTTTATCCCCATGACCATTACTAAGTCTCCATGGGCCTTGGCATTTTGGCGCTTCTTGCTTGGGTTAGCAAACGCGGCGTTAATGCCTGCTACCCAAACGGTCTTAACCCTTGACGTCCCAACCGAAGCATTCGGCCGGATCTTTAGTTACAATCAATCTTTCCAGGCTGCGGGTGCGGTGTTAGGGTCAATTCTTGGGTCATTCATTTCGGGAATTTCTAGTTATGAAATGGTCTTTGTCATTACTGGTTTGACTCTCCTGCTTAACTTTATCTTGGTGATGTTGGTTAGACCAAAGAAGCAACTTACAGAATAACTTAAAGAAAAGAGAAAATCATGGTTCAAACAAATAAATTATTAAATGAACACGAAGTAAATAACTTATTTTCCCGGGTTGCCCCCCGCTATGACTTATTAAACAATGTGATTAGTCTAGGAACGCAGAAAATATGGCGACACGAACTTTTTAACCAGCTTCAAATTAAGCCTACCGATAACGCCTTAGATGTTTGCTGTGGAACGGGAGACCTCGCAATTGCCCTGGCTAAGCGGATCTCTGCTGGACGAGTAACCGGGCTTGATTTTAATAAAGAAATGTTGGAAATCGCTAAAGAAAAGACAAAGATGATTGGCAACCTCTTCTTGGTACAAGGTGATGCCATGGCGTTGCCGTTTGATGACAATAGCTTTGATATCGTCACCATCGGCTTTGGCTTACGAAATGTTCCAGATGCAGATAAGGCGCTCAGTGAGATTTACCGGGTCCTCAAGCCAGGTGGGCAATTCGTTAGCTTGGAAATGTCGCAGCCGACTAATCCAATTATTAAAGTCGGCTGGAAAGCTTACTTTACGGCCTTTCCATTGATGGCTTCATTAGCTGGTGGACATTACCGCGATTATCAATATTTAAAGAAAACCAGCCAACAATTTGTCTCCGCCCACCAACTGGCGCGGATGATGAAGGCAGTCGGATTTAAGGAAGTCCATTACCAACCATTGAACTTTGGCGCAGCTGCATTACATTTTGGCGATAAAATCGAGTAGGAGATAATTATTAGTCACTCATGACTATCTC
>DHCFD07801__coassemble_532_pt1 | contig 8353 bp, 4 predicted proteins | sample DHCFD07801__metabat2_high_PE_009 | metagenome-assembled genome bin DHCFD07801
TGACCGGATAAAAATGTTTAAATACGATTCCTAATCGCCCATGCTGGATCAATCCATTCACCATGACCCGTTGCCTTGCTGGAATCAGACCAACTTGGTACAAATGAATTTTTAAGGTCAACACCATAATTTGGACTAGTATTGATTCCCAAATGAAGATGATCCTTGTCACGGTAGCCAATTACTTGGCCCGCGTAAATAATATCGTTTGGTTTTACAGTGATCTTATTTCGGTTGCTAAATGCTTCTTGGTAGACATAAAGGAAGCGACCATCCCAAATTGTTGTAAACCACCACATTGTTTGTCCATTATTATCACGAACAGTATTAACATCTAATACGCGACCACCATGAACGGCATGAACAGCTGAATCAGGGTGGTCCTGGGTCCCAAAGTCTAAGCCATCATGATAGCCATTCTTGCGAATATTGCTGGTATAGCCAAATTTTTGTCCCTGATAATGCCAACCTTCGCCGGATTGTGGGAACGGCCAACTCCATCCATCATTTTGTGGAAGCGCACGAGCAATTCCATCATTTCCAAAGTTATAGCAATGACCATCGACCCAGTTTATTCCGGTATACATTCGACCATGCAATTGATCATTGTATACCCATAAATCATCTGGATCTGGTTGGCATTCATAGCCATCAGAGAAATAATAACGGTTACCATTAATTGTTCGCCACTCAGTTGCTAATTGACCATTTACTGGATCATAATAAACAGTCCCACCATTAAGAATCTGGAAGCCATCATTAATATCAATTTGTGGAGACCAGAAATCTAGATAATTACCATTGCCATTGGCATCATCCGTATAACGATGAATAACTTTAATTCCCCGATGATTCATTGCTGCGCTAACAGGTAAAGTTGCCGTAAAGGACGACTTATTGTTATTAAGCCATGACGTATTCGAACTATTTAGGTTTGAGTTTGTATTATCTAATTTGACTCGATAGAACTCATGACCATCAAGGCCGATAACAATTAAATATTGATAAGGTCGGCTATTTTCACCGATTGCTTCATGCCATCCCTGAATATTAATATTATTGCCGTCCAAGCTAACATTAGCATTTCCCATATTTGTGGAGTAATTACCACTGAATTGATCAGTTACTCCTTGGTTAAGATATGGGTTGCCATCAGTAGCTGCTGAAAAACGTAATAAGATTTGAAGATTACCGTTAACTAGTTTATTGAGTTGATCTGTACTTAACTTAATATCCGTACTGAAGCCACTCTTTGCGCTACCGTACATCGCTGGGTATACTTGTCCAACATCGGGACGACCAGTTAAGGATAACTTTTGACGGGTAATTTCTTTTCCATTAAATAAAACAATAAGGTAAGGATTCTGCTGAACTAAACTATTATCGCTTGCCATCCATCCCTGAACATGCAATCCTTGATCAGTCATCTTTACTTGATCAACGTAAGATGCTGTTTGGTTTAAAGTAACTGGTGATGACCAAAAATCAATATGTTGACCGTCATTACCGTTACCATTTGGATCTGCTGAGTATCGACTAACGACTGAATATTGATGACCTGGTTGGAGTGAATTCAAATTAAAGGTTACATTAAAGCCTGCATTTTCGGCATTTAAGACGTGAGGGTAGGCTTTAGCAACATCTGGGCGAGCAATCCCATTAATTTTCATTGAGGCTACTTGCCGATTAGCTGTTCGATCAAAAATGATAATAAATCGGTTGCTGGCAACGTTAGATAAATCACTAGTATGCCAGCCCGCAACGGTTAATTGACCAGGTTCACTAATATTAAAACTGTCAAGCCAGCCCTCATTTACTCGGTTAACTGGTGCAATTCTTCGTGGTGCAAACCATTCAGTAACGTAAGATCCTTCTCCATTAGCAGCATTACTATACCGGCTTAAAATCTGATATTGATGGTTAGGATCAAGATTAGCAACATTAAAGACAGCTTTAAAGCCGGAATTATCTGCATTCATTATGTTTGGATAAACACGGAGAACATCTGGACGCGCTACTTTCTTAACTTCTTGGCGACTAATTTCATGGCCGGCAGTTTGATCAAACAAAATTAAGAAGTGATGATCACGATTAATCGAACCATTAGTGGCATGCCAGCCTGCGACAGATAACTGACCATTTTGAACCTGAAATTGGTCTAAACTCCCATAGTTACTTTTATCAATTGCAATTGGTTGTGACCACCAGTCTGTGTGTTGTCCCTCACCAGTTTGCGTATTGCTATAACGGCTAACAACTTGGATAGAATCATTTTCATCCTGCATATTTTTAGTATTTAACTTAATATTTGAATTGTAACCAGAGTTAGCAGCATTGTACACATTGTGGACCTTTGCAACATCTGGACGAGTAACGTTATTTATTATTTTGCTTCGTCCTAATTCTTTATTTGTTGTACTATCGTAAGCAATTACAAATCGATTCTGTTCATCAAGGGACTGGTTAGTTGCTTGCCAACCTGTGACTTGAAGTTGGTCATCATTAAAGTTAGCCTGATCAAGATAACCATAATTACCCTTATCTTGATGGTCATAAGTTTGATCATTAGTAGGGTTATTAATTTTTTGAACTTGGCCAGTTGATTGCGGCTGTTGAGTATCAGCAAGTACATTCTCACTAAATACTACGCCAGTTGAGATCGCAATTGTAGTTATTGTCGCAACAATCCATTTTTTACCACTTCTATATAACTTAAAATGTTTTTTATTTTCCATTTTAATCTCCCAATTTATTATTAAACAATAAAAGGGTTAAAAATGTTCCCCAACACTTTAACCCTTTTTAAATCTTAAGCAAATACCCGTCTGATACCTGCAATTACATTACGTTGACTATTAACAATTGGTTGAACCATTACTCTTGGTGGCCAGCTTTCAATTACTTGGTTATTACCGAGGTAAATCGCAACGTGCCAAATAGTATGGGTTCCTGGTTGATAGTAGAAGACAAGATCTCCACGTTGCCGATCATTATATGAAACATTCATAAAGTGCGGATCAGCAAAGAGGTTACGTGAATTCCATTCGTTACCAGGGAAACCATGATAGATAGAACTGCACGAAGTTGGATTAATTCCACCGGCATATAGAGCTTGCATTACTAATCCGGAACAGTCAACACCGTAAGCTGGAGATGAAGAACATCCTGCAAGCCATGGTTTACCCATGTATTGATATGCTTGACGAATCATTGCTTCAATATGATCTTGACGTGAAGCACCAGCACCTGCTCCAAGTGGGGCTACGTAGCTATCAATACTTGTCCACTGATCAGCAGGCAAGCCTAATGCAACCCAGGTGTTATAGTCAACCCAACCAGTTGCTGGTAAGCCATGAGCTCGTTGAACACTCATTACCCGGTAAGCATCAGCGGTAGTGTAAGTGTTATGTTGATAACCAGTCCCAATTCGATCCTTAACTAGTTGCGTCTTAATTCCTTCATAACCAGGGCCGATGTTATGACCAACGGGACCACTTGGTTGGATTTGACTATAGTTAATTTGGTACATCCATGAAGGATTTTGGTAAAGATTTAAATATTGATTAGTAAGCCATGCTTGCGAATAGTTTCCTTCACCATTATCTGCGTTACTATAACGACTGACTAATTGCATAGCATCGTGAGCATATTGACCATCAATATTAAAGTCAACTGTAAATCGAGCATTATTTGCGCCTAAGATATTACCATAAACGTTATTAATATCTGGACTGGCAACATTAGTAACTTCTTTTCGAGCGATTTCACGACCCTTACTTAAATCCCATAAAATTATAAAGTGATGAGAGTCAATCATCGATGCATCATCAGCGTGCCAACCAGAAGCAGAAATAGTTGTGCCATTTTGAGTAAAGTGATCTAACCATGCCTGATTATTATTTAAGTTCACATTATTGTTATACCAATAATCAATATGGTTTCCTTCCCCATTCTTGGCATCATCAGTATAACGACTGACAAGAACAAATTGGTGACCAACCATTGCTGGAGTGATATCAAAGGAAGTTGTAAAACGTGCATGATCAGCATTATTAACATCAGCAAAGCCATTTTGGGCAACATCCGCACTTGCCAGTGTCTTAACAGCTTGGCGAGCAACTTCATGATTTGCCGTCTTATCAAACAAGATTAGGTAATGATTAGTTAATACAGTAGATTGATCATTAGCATTCCAACCACTAACAATCACTTTGTTAGACTTATTATCAATTCTAAATTGATCGAGGTAACCGGCATTTTTGTCTTTACCTAATTTAAGAGAATTATTAAACCAGTAATCTGAAAGATTTCCTTCACCATTCTTGGCATCAGAGCTGTAACGACTAGCAATCGTTAATTCATCGCCTAACATTGCTGGGGTGATGGTAAAGTTCGCACTGAAACGGGAATGATCCGCATTAACAATTTCATTATAGCCATTTCGTGCTACATCAGAACTTGCCACAGTCTTAACAGCTTGACGGGTGATTTCCTTGTTCTTAGTCTTATCAAAAAGAATCAAGAAATGGTTTGGCTTGTTGACAAATTGGTCATCTGCATGCCAGCCAGAAACTTCAATATTGTTACCATTAACTTTGAAATTATCTAAATAGCCAGCCTTAGTTTGAATAGTAGGATACCAAAAATCGGCACCACCGTTTATTTCACCGTTGGCATCATTAGTATAACGTGAAACGAAGCGGACTGAAGAAGCATTATTTAGACGATCTACTGGAATCGAAGCTTTAAAACCACCATTTTCAGAAATCGGAGCTTTAGGGTAAACCTTTTGAACATCTGGACGACTAACTGTTTCTACTTTTCCACGATATAATTCCTGATTATTATCACCATTTAAAGCAATTAAGTAATGGTCCATTCCTGTCTTATACTGGTTTGTAGCATGCCAACCGCTAACATCAATTGTGTTAGCATTGTCAGTATCAGCAGTTACTGTATCGATATAACCAGCATTTACTGGTGTTTGGAAATCAATATCTGTGCCCTGTTGCTTATCAGTTGCCAAATTAGGCGCCTTAACATCTGAAGGTTGAGCAGCCTTGTCTACTGACTCGTTAGTTACAGCAACAGTTGGGGTTTGAGCTGAAGCAGTTGCTGTATCTGCATGCACTGTTCCACTAGCAACAGAAACTCCTGCTGCCACTGCTACTAGTGTAATCATCATCGTACACCAGTTTTTACCAGCTTTAAAAAGCTTATAGTGGCTTTTTCTCTGCATAATATTACCTGACTTTCTACAAATAAATTACTTTCACTTAAACACGTTAATTAAATCACAGGTTTAATAATTTTTAAATAGTTTTTCATTTTTTCTTCACAATTTTCAGGCAAAAAATAAAGCACTTATGAAGAAAAAAGCTTCATAACCACTTTATTAACTATTATAACTTCGCCATTAACTTCACATCAGGATACTTTTGCTTAAACCAATTTTCAGCGAATTGATTTTCAAATAAGAATAGTGGCTGATCATGGATATCCTTGACTAAGATGTTTCGTGATGACGACATCTTTTCATCCAATTGCTCTGGATCAATCCACCGAGCAGTCTTAGTTCCCATTGGTTCCATCACAACTTCTGAATTATATTCATTTTGCATCCGGAACTTGAACACTTCAAATTGAAGCTGACCAACTGCACCGAGAATATAATCACCAGTAGAATAACTCCGGTAAAGCTGGACGGCCCCTTCTTGAACTAATTGATTGATTCCCTTGTGGAAAGACTTCTGTTTCATCACATTCTTAGCAGAAACACGGACAAATAGTTCTGGCGTAAATTGTGGCAACTTTTCAAACTGAATATCTTTTTTACCATTGTAAATAGAATCACCAATTTGGAAGTTTCCAGTATCATATAAACCGATAATATCACCGGCAACAGCTGTCTCAACATTTTCACGGGTATCGGCCATAAATTCTGTCACATTTGATAACCGCATTGGCTTCTTAGTCCGTGATAATGTAACATCCATCCCCCGATCAAATTCACCGGAACAAATTCGGACAAAGGCAATTCGATCACGATGACGAGGATTCATGTTAGCCTGGATCTTAAAGACAAAACCAGAAAATTCAGGATCAAGGGGCTTAACAACATCCCCGTCCTCAGTTTTGTGGTCACTTGGTGCAGGGGCAAACTGTAAGTAGGTCTCCAAGAAAGTCTGAACTCCAAAATTAGTTAAAGCAGACCCAAAGAAGACCGGTGTTTGGTCCCCCTTGGCAATCTTTTCTCGATTGAGTTCATTACCGGCAACTTCGACCAGTTCTATGCCGTCCATTGCATCTTGCCATTCACCATCACCAGCTAATGGGTTATCGCCCTTAACATTACCGTCTTCATCTAATGGTAAGTAAGGATTGTTTTCATCAGCTGGGTGAGTCAAGGCAACACGATGGTTAAAGCGGTCATAGATTCCCTTAAACTGGTGACCAGAACCGATTGGCCAGTTGATTGGGTAAGTCTCAATTCCTAATACGTCTTCAACCTCATTTAAAAGGTCAAGTGGTTCACGAGCATCTCGGTCAAATTTATTCATAAAGGTAAAGATCGGAATTCCCCGCATCTTACAAATTTGGAATAACTTCTTAGTCTGCGGCTCGATCCCCTTCGCACTATCAATAACCATCACAGCGGAGTCCACCGCCATTAGTGTCCGATAAGTATCTTCAGAGAAATCTTCGTGCCCTGGAGTATCCAAAATATTGATCCGCTTACCTTGGAAATCAAATTGCATAACAGATGAGGTAACAGAGATTCCCCGCTTCTTTTCAATCTCCATCCAGTCTGACTTTGCAAAATTACCGGTCTTCCGTGCTTTAACTGTCCCGGCTTCACGAACCACTCCCCCAAAAAGCAAGAGTTGTTCAGTAATCGTTGTTTTCCCGGCATCCGGGTGAGAAATAATGGCAAACGTACGCCGTTTATTAACTGCTTCAGCAAGTTCTTTTGGTGACATTAATTTTTTCCTTTCCTTATTTTATTCTCGTGAAATATCTCTACTATATTATTACAATTTTTTAGGAAAGTCTATTCTTAAAAAAGTTACAGAAAGTTCCTAAGTATTGAGATATATTTTAGCCACTGGACTCAAATAAATAATACTGACCAATTGATTATTGGTTGATGGAGCTGTGATATCTCTTGGTAGAAGGCCTTACGATAGATATCCATTGACGAATGTCCATTAAACATAGCTCGTGGATAGTGATTCATCCAATCATTAGTCGCTATGATCTGAGCACTACTATAGTTATTTATAGCTTCACCTTTGGTAATCTCCTTGCGGAGAAACCGGTTATTGATCTCATTGGATCCACGTTCCCAAGGGGAATACGGATCAGCATAGAAAACATGATCGTGAACTTGTGTTAACTCACTAAATTCTGAACCGTTGTCAGAGGTTATTGTCTTAAAGATGCGATAGTAAGCATCTGTGCCCATTTTCTGGCGTAAATTTATAAAGAACTGATTTACTGCATGCGCAGTTTTACCAGCAATTTTACTCGTGATATTAACTCGTGAAAGGCGATCAGTCATTACTAGTACAACACTGTCATTACCGTTTTTCTGTCCCTGAACTGTATCTAGTTCCCAATGGCCAATTTCGGACCGTTGGTCCGCAGTTTGAGGTCGTTGAGCAATATTAGGCCCTAAGCACCTTTTAGCTTGCGGATGAGTTCGATGATGCTTACGTTTAGGCTTTTCAAAGAGGTCTAAATTGGACGTACGAAGCACACCCTCATTAATCCATTGATATAAAGTTACAACCGACTTTGGGATCAGGGTGCCATCATTCATTAAATCTCGAGCCTTATAAATAACCGCTTGTGGGGAGTAATGGTGGTCGTCAAACTCACCAAGCATTAGCTGATCAGCTAATCGTAAAAATTGCTTTGAAGAATAATATAAGCGACGACGACCAGAATGGCGGTGATGTTCAAGATATGTGGCCTGACCAGCTTCATAACTATAGATGTAGTAAGAATATTCGTAAATCTTACCATTAGATTTTTGACGACGAAGTTGGCGGACCGTACCACGGTTGAGCTCGTTATTAATTGTTTGATGATTAACTCCTAATTGGCGACCAATTGCGCGATTGGAAAGTCCTTGCGACTTTAAAGTCGCAATCATCACACGTTCTTCTTTAGTAAGATGAGCATTCTTTTTATGAGTAGTCAATAAACTAGTAGACATGGTATCATTTAAGTGCGTCATTTGACGGACATCCTTTCATATAGGTTTGGTTCACTTAATATGATACCTGATGTCACGCCGAATGGCGTTTTTTATTTACCACCAACTGGGTGGCTAACTTCATTCTATAAT
>DHCFD07801__coassemble_587_pt1 | contig 5304 bp, 8 predicted proteins | sample DHCFD07801__metabat2_high_PE_009 | metagenome-assembled genome bin DHCFD07801
TGTCACGCCGAATGGCGTTTTTGCATTTACCACCAATTAGGTGGCTAACTTCATTCTAGAATTCCGGTAAAAAACAATTAAAAACACTATTAATAGGTAAACAAAAAAGGCATCAGAAGTTATAACTAGCTTCTGGTGCCTTTTATGCTACAAATCAATTATTTCATTCAGCTTGTACTTAATCTTCATGTTTTCCCCAGCCGAATTTTCCAAATTGTTCTTTCATCTCTTTAGACGTAAACAACTTATTGCTATCAAATGATGCTTCAATCATTTGACGATCATGTTTAATATCTTGTTGTAATTGTTGGGAATTCTCTTTCATCTAAAACACCTCAATATTTTTTCTACTTAACATCCCTGTTATATTTTCACTTCAATTCTTCATATAGTGGGGTAAGTTGCCTAATAACTGAACTGATGTATTCCTCCATATTATTAACTTGGTCTTTTCCACGAAATGCAAATTTGCCAAGCACAAAACTGGTCTTTCGTGCATCAGAATTAAATTGCTGCTGAGCATCCCGACTATTGACGTATTTAGTCAGTGACATATGATCAGAAAATTCCATCTCATCCTTATCCCAAAGATACCAGCGTGTGGTATCAATATCATTAGCCCATTCCGGTATTTTATCCAGTAATTGATTGTATTCATCCGGCGTCCCTTGTCGTTGCTCGCTCTTATAATGTTGAAACATTAGGTAGACCTGTAACTGCTTTTTATCAAGCATCACCCCAATACAGGAATTATAGTCTGCTAACGATGCTAAACGATAAGAGGCCCAGTAATGATCACGCAGGTTCCAGCCGTTCGTCCAACTCTCAACGTGAACCTTCGCGAATTCGCCCGTTGGTAGTTGACTAGCGACAGTTTGATTTACCTTCTTCCACACTTGCCAAACGGCTTTAAACTTCTCTTTTAGGTCTGCAACTTCTTCTGGTGAATGATTTTCCTTAATCTTCTTAAAGGAAAATTCTGGCTGGTCAAAGATTACAAACATACTTTCAGTTAATGCTGTCATTTTAGCTCGCCCCTTTTTATCCAAGAATATCATAACTAAAAAAGCTAAACTATGACTCTTAATTTACACGAATCATAATTTAGCTTTATAGCTTCATTAAAACAAATTCAGCATCACCATATAAAAGCCAGTTCCGACCAAGATCGATAGTGGCATATTTCTTTTCCAAAGGTGAATAAATAATGTTACTAAGCCGGCAACGATTTCTAATAATGCCTTACTAGGCTCAGCAAAAGAAATATTCCGATAACAATAGATTACTAATACTCCCATGATTGCTGCCGGAAGGAATTTCCCCAGTTCTTCCAGGTAAGGTGATAATTCTTTTGACTGATCAAAAATCAGGAATGGGATAAAGCGGGTTGCCATAGTTACAACTGCTGCGATTAAAATTGAAATAATTTGTTCAGTTAATGTCATTTTTTCTCCTCGTGATTAAGTAATTTAATGAAAACAGCGCGACAAGTGTTACTAATGTCACTAATAGAAAAACATTCTTGTTGCAAAATAGTAAACAAATAATTGCAAATGCTAAACCAATCAGAGCATCACGCTGAGTTCGGGCATTTTTCAACTGTTCTGTAAACAACACAATAAAAAGTGCCGTCATTACAAAATCTAAGCCAGCTAAGTTTAAGTTAATCACCCTCCCAAGGAGTCCACCTAAACCTGCCCCAGCTACCCAACTAAAATAGTTGAATGCGGTTATGTAAAAATAAACATATGAGCGATCAAGGCTATCTGGTACTTTTAACGTTGCATTTAAGGAAAAAGACTCATGCCAGACGCCAGGCGCACACAAATCATAACCACCCGTCAAACGGGTGGTTTGCACATCGGCTATAAGCCGATAATAAAAGCCGGCGTCTCAAGGCGCTGGCTTTCGCTTTGCTCAAGCCAAAATGCTCTGACTACTTTGCCACCGCTTTAAGCGGTGTTTGTACTACCTCACTTACCCTTAAAAGGGTCCGAATATTCCACACTTGTTAGCTTATCCATTGATATATCACGTTTCTCTTGATCTCGGATATACTTCTTTATCGTGGATTCATTTAATCCAACTGTAATCACATAGTAGCCTTCAGCCAAAAAATGTCGGTTCCCATATTTGTATTTTAAGTTTGCATGTCGATCAAACATCATTAATGCACTTTTCCCTTTTAAGTATCCCATAAACTACGAGACACTTAGCTTCGGCGGAATACTTACTAACAAGTGCACATGATCTGGCATCATATGACCTTCAATTATTTCTACTCTCTTATATTTGCACAATAAACGAATATAATCTCTCAGGTCTCTTCGGTATTGATTGAAGATCGCTTTACGTCTATACTTTGGTATGAATACGATGTGATACTTACATAACCACTTCGTATGGGCTAAGCTATTTAATTTATTAGCCATATTTATATAACCTCTTTTCCCTTATTGACTTTGGCTTGAACACCTACATCTTAAGGCAAAAGAGGCCTTTTTTATATAATTTTTATCGCCCACCCGCATAGCAGGTGGTTTTTTGTTTCGTGCACTCGCTCTGCTCGCGCACTCAACCAGGTCTAAAGACATTAAATAAGAATCGGCTTTAACTTTCCCGTATTGGAATATTTTTTTAACATCGTAATGCCATAAAAAATATGTCGTGAATTAACAAGGGCAGTTAGTACAAGAACGGTCAACGGCTGAAAACTTTGAACTAAAAGATTACCAATTACAAATTCGACTGATCCAGCAAAAATGGTAGCGGCCATTAATAATGGATATAAAAAATTAAAGCCCAGTTTATGCATATAGATCCCATAGCCGGCGCCTAAAAATAGAAAGCCAAGCATTACCGGACTAGTTTTTTGAAAAGCGTAACGTACTTCCTTTCTCATGGTCGAATTCTCCCTCCTTAAAATAACTTGAATTTATTTTAAACAGGAGTATTTTATCCATACAAGGAATTAATTGTATGGATTACAATATTGGAGTGATTAACTATGCCCATTAATGATTTCTCCCACTACCAACTTACCTGGTACCCCGACAAAAATAAGCTGACGCGACCAATTTATAAAAGCTTGCTTGACCAACTAAAGTCAGCGATTGAGCGTGGAATTCTTACACCCGGAACGAAACTGCCCCCGCAACGCGAACTCGCCGATTATCTCGACATTAATTTCACCACCGTTACTCGTACTTACAAATTAAGTGCGCAACTTGGTTTAACTTATGGAATTCATGGTAAAGGAACCTTTGTTAACTCAAATGGTATCGATCCGTTAACTGCCAATTCTCCTTTGACCCGTACCATTGATCTTGGCTTTGTTGCTTCCTTTGAACAGACAAACCACCTCCTTGACAATATTCTTAGCAACACCGTCAAGCAAGGCGCCTCGCAACTTCTAACCTATGACTCACCAACCGGGCGTCCGATTGATAAGGAGGCTTTCCAGCATTATCTTGACTGGCTTGGCGTGAGATTAACTCCTACTCAGCATATCCTTATTACAGCGGGAGGAGAAAACTCACTTACATTACTGTTAATGACCTTATTTTCAGGTGGCGATAAGATTGCTGTCGACGAATTTACCTATGCCAACCTGATTGCAACCGCGCAACTAAATAATCTCCATTTAGTTGCGATAAAAAATGATCAAGGCGGGATGAATATTGAAGCATTAAAACACGCTTGTCAAAACAACAATCTAGCTGGCCTGTATCTCATGCCGGAATATAGTAACCCGACTGGCGCTGTTCTCTCGATGGCTCGCCGGAAAGAAATCGCAACCATTGCGCAAGAATACGGACTGAAAATAATTGAAGATGACTACCTAAGTTTTCTTAGTAAACTCAATCCAGAACGGCCGCCCAAAATAATGGAATTACTACCAGACCAGACTTGTTATGTTTGCAGTATGTCAAAAGTTCTTGCATCAGGACTCCGTGTTGGTTATCTAGTTTTCCCAGCACAGCTAGCCCAGCAAATTAAAAATGGTTTCTTCAACACAACAGTCAAAACGTCAACTCTCAATACAGCAATTGCATCCACGGCAATAAAAGAGCATATCGTCCAACAAATAATTCAAAATAAAGTCAACCTTGCCAAACAAGCTAATATCCTTTTTGAACAATATTTCCCGACTGCTCCTACAAACCAATTAACCGACTATGCCTTTTTTCGTCGATTACCGCTTAAAAGTATTCAAAATACAGCCAAGATCGAACAAGCCCTTGCTAATATAAATATCCGTTGTTTTGGCTCTGATCGTTTTCAAATTAACGCTTCTTCAAATGACCATTTTCTCCGTGTTTCATTGTCCGCAAATAAGTCACTTGATGAGTTAGAAACAGGCCTAAAAAGATTACGCGAGTTTTTACAGAAAGCTAATTTAATTTAAAAAGTGATGTTAAGAATTTTTCCTAGCATCACCTTTACTTTTTTGTTTAGCTTATTTTCTAACCGCCTCGTAAATCATCCCATTTCACTACATAACTCTCTTCCCTGCCATCCAAGTTTCATTCACGTGGATATTTTTAAGTTCACTATGAGCAACTGTAAAGATATCATCATTTAAGATAACAAAGTCAGCGGCCTTTCTTGTTACAGCCGCATAAATACTATAAAACGGGCTATCAGGTTCTGCCCATGGCGTACATGGGGCATCCGAACTCAAGCCTAACATTGCTTGAGAATTCAACATTGTTTTAACGCGGTAAGCTAATTTAAACTGGGCTGGTGAAAGATAATGACGATAGGATTCATCTTCCGCAAAGAAAAAGATTGGTTGCGTGACTAACGCATAGTTCATTTTACTATTGGCAATCTCTGCAAACATTTGATCAGTCATTAAGGATGCATGTTCAATACGAACCGATGGCATTGTGGTTAGCCATGGCGCTATCTCTTTTGTTACATCAATCACTGTTTGAATTGCTTTATCGCCCATCGCATGCACAGCTAGTTGAAGCTTATTATCACGCGCCATCTTTACTGCTCGCTGAAGTTTTTCCACTAAAGTCAAACTAACTCCCATTTTTCCCGATGGATAAGGATCAGTATTATAGGCCGTTTCGCCAGAAATACTCCCATCCATAAATACTTTAATTCCAGCAACGCGGAGTTTTTCATCCCCGCTTGGTTGCAGTCCAACCTGCGGATCAATTTCATCAAAGACAATCGAGTAGGAGATAATTGATTAGTTCAATTATCGACCTCTCACACCACCGTACGTACGGTTCCGTATACGGCGGTTCGACAACTTAATCACATTGAATTGACTGGAGCGTCTTGGAC
>DHCFD07801__coassemble_568_pt1 | contig 4856 bp, 4 predicted proteins | sample DHCFD07801__metabat2_high_PE_009 | metagenome-assembled genome bin DHCFD07801
AACTTAGGAGGAAATTTTTATGAGTAAAAAAAATAAAAAAAGCAAAATGAAAAAAACACAGGTAGAACAAATCCTCGATAAAAATAACATTGCTTACGAGCAAGCTGAATTTCCGACTCACCAAGATGGCGATGTACGTTCAATGAGTGTTGATCATACCGGGGTTGACGAACATATTATTTATAAGACCCTAGTATTAACCGGTAACGTAACCGGACCGCTAGTTGGCGTCATCCCAGTCGATACACACTTAGATGAGAAAAAACTTGCTAAGGTTTCGGGCAATAAAAAGGTTAATATGGTGCCGCTAAAAAATCTTCTCAAAACTACCGGATATGTGCATGGTGCTAACACCCCTGTAGGAATTTACGAGAAGTTTGAATACCCTATTTTTATTGATAACGAGGCCAGAGAACAAGGCGATATTTTCGTTTCGTCAGGTAAAGTGGGCCGTTCTATTAAATTAAATGCCGAAGATCTTGCCACCCTAGTTCATGCTACTTTCGCTGATTTAGAACAAAAGTAGTTTCTTGACGATTGACCCGGTTAATGTTGAAGATTAAACTGATTATTGTAGTTTGTTTGATAGAAAGGTCCTGAAAAGATGAAAAAGAATTTATCTGCTTGTACCACTGTCCTTGTGGGTCGCAACGCAACGATTGATGGTTCAACAATGGCAGCACGGAATGATGATACATTTGGTCCACTTACGCCCCAACGCTTCGTTACTTATCCCGCATATCATAATCACCCTAACCAAGTAAAGGCATACTTAAATAAATGTGTAATTGATCGCCCTGCTGATGGTTATCGTTATCAAGGTACTCCTAATGTTGATTATCGAACTGAAGGGGTATTCGATGAGAGCGGCTTTAACGAAAAAAATGTTGGAATGAGTGCAACCGAAAGTGTTTATGCAAATGAACGCGTCCTTGCCTGCGATCCGCTTAATACCGAAACCGGAATCAATGAAGATCTTGTAGTCGCTGCTACCCTTCCCTTTATCGATAGCGCTCGTGACGGGGTTGCATACCTTGGTAAACTAGTCGCCAAATACGGTTCTGCTGAAGGAAACGGTATTATATTCAGCGACAAAAAAGATGTATGGTATATGGAAATCGTCACTGGTCACCACTGGGTTGCTCAACGGATCCCCGATGACTCTTATGCCGTAACTGGAAATCGAGTAGCAATCCAGCAAGTTGACTTTAATGACCCTGATAACTTTATGTGGTCTGACGGCATCCAAGAATTCGTTGAGAAAAACCACCTCAACCCTGATAAATATGGTTGGGACTTCCGCCATATCTTTGGGACTGCTGACGTATTCGACCAACATTACAACACACCACGTCAATGGTATGGTCATAAGGTATTAAACCCCAGCGTAGAATTCGATCCCTTGGATTTTGATATTCCATTTATCATGCAAACCAATCACCGTGTTACCCTTGAAGACGTGCAAAAAATCCTCAGCAGTCACTACCAAGGAACTCCTTACGATCCCCTCGGTCACGAAGGAACTGAACAGCAAAAACAGCTTTTCCGGCCAATTTCTCTAAATCGAACACAGAATTCCCATATTCTGCAGGTTCGGAATGATTTGCCAGAAGCTGCTTCAACTATTATGTGGATGAGCTTTGGCGTACCAACATTTACTCCTTATATTCCATTTTTCGGAAACGCCGAAGATATTGATGTCAGCTACCGTGAAACACCAGAAAAACTCAACATGGATCTTAAGAGTGCTTATTGGATGTACCGTACCCTTTCAATGCTTGTTGAATCACACCACGCTGAGTTCTCTAAGGAAGACTTAGATTACCTCAAAGATTCACGCGAATATTTGTACCGCTGGGTTAATGAAATTGCTCCACAAGTTAAGGGGATGGCACCTAGTGAAGTTAGCGACTTTTTGAGTTCCAAGACTCATGAGATGGTTGCTGAAATGGCTAAGCGAACTAAGAACCTAATGGCTGAATTAGTTATGCACGGGTTAGAGCTTTCTAAACTTACCTTCAAAATCGACAAGAACCTATAACTAAATTTTTATAATTTGATTGAACCGCAATGATCGTCTAATTCATTGCGGTTTTTAAAAATCACTATATGTTGTATATCACGCTGGATTAGATTACCATATATTGTGTTATCTAATTTAAAGGGAGCACTAATTACCATGCAAAAAATCACACTTAAAGAATCATTTATTGATCAAGCTACTAAAAAAATCACACCACATTGGGGTCCGCTCGGTTGGGTTACATATAAGCGGACATATGCTCGGTGGCAAGCAGATAAGGATCGAACTGAAGAATGGAAAGAAACCGTTAAACGCGTTATTGAAGGAAACATTAACCTTGATCCCCGTCTTAATGATAACCCATCCCAAGCTGTTATTGATGAGTTAACAACTGAAGCAGAACAGTTATTCAAATTAATCTACGGTCTCGGTGCAACACCATCTGGGCGAAATTTATGGATTTCAGGTACTGATTACCAGAAACGGACCGGTGACTCACTAAACAATTGCTGGTTCATTGCTATTCGTCCCCAGAAATATGGTGATAGTCACATTCAGCCAAGCTACTTAAATAATGAGCAAGTAGCAGTATCAATGCCTTTTGCTTTTCTCTTTGATGAATTAATGAAGGGTGGCGGTGTCGGCTTTTCTGTGACAGACGATAACATTAATCAAATTCCAAGCGTAGATCACAAAATTAACTTATCCATCGTAATTGATAAAAGCAGTGCTTCTTATGATGAATCAATTAGTGCCGGCGCTTTCGATCGAAATGATATCAAAAAGCCGCTCCAGGAAAATGAAATTTACTATCAGCTTCCCGATACCCGTGAAGGCTGGGTACTTGCTGTTGCTCAATTAATTGACCTTCACTTTAAAAACACCAACCAAAATAATGTAAATAAGCTTATTTTGGATATGACCAATATCCGTCCACGTGGTGCTAAAATCCACGGCTTTGGCGGTACTGCTTCTGGCCCTACACCCCTAATTGAAATGCTTCAAGATGTTAACAAGGTGCTTAACGCTAAAGTCGGTACGAACCTAAGCGCCGTTGACTGTACCGATATCTGTAATCTAATCGGCAAAGCTGTCGTCGCTGGTAACGTTCGTCGTTCAGCTGAACTAGCTCTTGGTTCAGGAAATAATCACCAATTTATTACAATGAAGCAAGACCAAGAAAAGCTCCAGCATCACCGGTGGGCATCAAATAACAGCATTAGTATTGATAAGGATTTTGACCACTTCCAAGAGGTCGCTGATTCCATTCAAGAAAATGGTGAACCAGGAATCGTCAATACTAGCCTATCGAAAAATTATGGCCGAATAGCTGATGGCTACCAGAAAAATATCGATGGCGACGTTGAAGGAACTAACCCGTGTGGCGAAATTTCTCTTGCTAACGGCGAACCTTGTAACCTGTTTGAAGTTTTCCCGCTTGTCGCTGAAAAACAAGGCTGGGACCTTAATGATGCTTTTCGGCTTGGCGTTCGTTTTGCAAAGCGGGTTACATTTAGTCACTATGATTGGGAAGTCTCCCGTAAAATGATCCAGAAAAACCGGCGCATTGGGATTTCAATGTCAGGAATACAAGATTGGATTTTAAACGACTTTGGTAACCGCGTAGTAACCGGCTTTGCAAAAAATAATGATGGAGTAATGGAACCTGTCTACGACCAACGAGTAATTGACAAGTTCAACACCCTGTATCAAGCGGTAATTAACGCCGATAAGGAATACTCTGCTGAATTGAATTGTAATCTGTCAATCAAACATACTACTGTTAAACCTTCTGGAACAGTAGCAAAATTAGCTGGTGTTTCTGAAGGAATGCACTTCCACTATGCTGGCTACCTTATTCAACGGATTCGTTTTCAGGATACTGATCCGCTGCTTGATGCATTAAAAGAATGCGGCTATCGGATGGAACCTGATATTTATACTGACCATACTATCTGTGTTGAATTCCCGGTTAAGGCAACTAATGCTGAAAACAAAAACTTTGCTTCTGCTGGAAATGTATCAATTGCAGAACAATTCGCTACTCAGGCGTTCTTACAGAAATACTGGTCTGATAATGCCGTTAGCTGTACCATTACCTTCCAAAATAAAGAAGCTGCCCAAATTCCGGTACTATTAAAGCAGTACCTTAACGGAATCAAATCTACTTCACTATTACCTTATTATGGCGGTTCGCTAAAACAAGCACCTAAAGAACCAATCACTAAAGAATTTTTCGTTAAACGACAAGCCGAAATTACTGGTAATGTAATTGATGTATTTAACGCGCAACAACAGGATAAAGCACTTGACCTTGTTGATCAGTCCGACTGTGCTGGCGGTGCATGTCCAATTCGTTAATAATTTTTCTCTAAAAAAAGCGACTAGAATCAGCCTCTCCGCCGATTCTGGTCGCTTTTTGCTAGTCTTAAGCTAATTTCCTGCAAATTGGCTATTATAAAGTGCCGCATAGAATCCCTTTTGATTCATCAATGATTCATGATTACCGGTTTCGATAATCTTCCCATGATTAACAACTACAATTTGATCAGCTTTGCGAATTGTTGATAAACGGTGTGCAACAACGAAACTAGTTCGTTCCTGCTGTAATGCATTCATTGCTTCTTGAATTAATACCTCTGTCCGTGTATCAACAGAACTCGTAGCTTCATCTAATATCAAGATTTCTGGATCAGCTAAAAATGCCCGAGCAATCGTTAGTAGTTGACGCTGCCCTTGCGAAATATTAGATGCCGATTCATCCAGCACTGTTTGATAACCATCAGGCAATTCACGAATAAACGCGTCAGCCCGTGCCATTTTTGCCGCCTGT
>DHCFD07801__coassemble_646_pt1 | contig 4328 bp, 7 predicted proteins | sample DHCFD07801__metabat2_high_PE_009 | metagenome-assembled genome bin DHCFD07801
AAAATTAAACGGTATCTCTCATTTGAGGGGTGCCGTTCTTTTTTGCATATTTTCGTATATTAGGTATAACCAGTCTCAATTGTCTGCGGAATTTTTGTAAGTGGAAGGCCGAGTAACAAACCAACGATGAATGATGTGATTACTAAACTAACGAAAGTGTTCATCTTTAGTTTAACAATCATGAAAATTAAGATAATAACCCCGATTAAAACAATAAGTAAAGGCATAATAATAACCCCCTAATGAGTAGTAGATTGTTGTTGTAATTTAGCGATGGTCGAATAGGCTAGTGTTAATAATCCTTCGACCTGCTTAAAAAGTGGTAAGTAATTTTGATAAACATTAACCGCATCTTGATTTGGTTGATAAGAACTGATATCACCAACTAATGTTTTAATGATTTCATAGTTTTCAATCATTCCTAAACTCTTCATTGCCATGGTGATTGCACCGAGACAACCAGATTCAAATGAGTTCGGGATATTGACCGGACAGTTCAAGACATCTGCTAACATTTGCCGCCAAACTTCAGCTCGCGCAAAACCGCCAGTTGCAGTTACGCTTGCAGGATTACCAACAAGATCACGAACCGCTTGGAAAACAGTTGCAATATTCATACAAATTCCTTCCATTACTGAGCGCAGCATATCGGCACGAGTATGAATGTGGGAAAGCCCAAAGAAACTGCCGCGCGCATTAGCGTCCCATAATGGTGCTCGTTCACCGCCAAGGAATGGGTGGAAGAGCAAGCCGTGAGCTCCGGCGGGAACACCTTCAATAACTCGGTTAGCAAGAGTGTAGGGATCAATATTTTCATTTTTAACTGCGCTAGCGTCAACTAAGTGTTCAACGGCCCACTGATAGACATCGCCACCATTATTAAGCGGACCGCCGATGACCCATAAACCTTTATCCACGGCGTAACAGAAGAGTCGTTGCTGAGGATCGATCACTGGATGGTCAGTTACTACCCGAACACCAGCCGAAGTCCCAATCGTAATGGCAACAGTATTTTGCTTAATTGCCCCCACACCTAAATTAGATAAAGCACCGTCAAAGGCACCATAGACAAATGGCGTGTCAGCGGGGATACCCATTTTTGCTTGCGCCGCTGCTGTTAGGCCAATCGCTTGGGTTGTTCCGTTCACGATTTCTGGTAATTGGGAACGGTCGACGTTAGCGAGTTTCAATGCTTGATCGTCCCAGTCACACGTATTGACATTCATCATTCCGGTACATGAAGCGATGGAAACATCAACCTTAAATGTATTGAAAAACTGGTAGAAGAGGTAGGATTTGATATCGCCAAAATATGCAGTTTGAGCAACCTTATCTGCTTGTGTCTTATTGAGCCACATAATCTTGGTCAATGGGGACATTGGATGAATAGGTGTACCTGTTTTAGCATAAATTTGCTGACCAGCAGGACTATTCTTTAATTCGTTGGCGACATCACGTGCACGGGTATCAGCCCAAGTGATGACCCGTGAAAGGGGATTGAAATTCTTGTCGAGCATAATCACACTTTGGTTAGCACTAGAAAATGATACCGCTAACAATTTTCCATTTGTTAAATCTGCTTTTTGTGCTGCATCATGAATAACTTTTTCGACTGCTTCGACAATTGCAGTTGGGTTTTGTTCAGCCATTCCACTAGCATCGCGGTAAAGGGAATAACCTTGGCTAAATTGATCTAACACAGTTGCATTTTGGTCATATAGAACTGCCTTTGTAGAAGTAGTTCCAACATCAACACCGATAAAATAATTCATTGTAGTAATTCTCCCTTTATTTATTTGAAAACGCTTTAGTTTATCGTTACACCTAATAATATAATATTAGATGTAAGCGATGTCAATAGCTTATTTAATATAAGTTTATCGATTTCCTAAAATTAAAAATAAAAAGTAATTGCATATGAATCTCAAGGTGTGATACTATTAGTTGCTTAATTTGTTATGGTTTAGCTATAAGCAACGATTTTAAGGAGGGATTACAATGAAAATCCGGAAAGCAACAATGGCAGATTTAGATGTAGTAGTAGATATTTTACGTGATGGACGTAACCAGTTAGCTGAGCGGGGCGTTGACCAATGGCAGGGGGATTATCCGAACGTTACCCATGTAAAAGAAGATATTGAGAATGGTTATGCTTATCTCGTTAAAGCAGATGATGGACAAACAGTTGGCACGTTAGCAATTGTTGAAGCACCGGATCATTTTTATGACAAACTCAACGGGGAATGGCTAATTAATACTGAAAATTATGTTGTAATCCACCGCGTAGCTATTCATTCACGGCACGCAGGAAAAGGATATGCATCCAAATTATTTTTGAGTTTGATTGAGTATTTGGAGACCGAGCGTCCAGAAATCAAATCAATTCGTTTAAGCACAAATGAAAATAATATGGCAATGCAACGGATCGCAACTAAGAGCGGCTTTAAAAAAGTGGGGACCCTCCATGGCGCCTTTCGTCCAAGTGAGTTGTCTTATGTTTATGAACTGTTAACAAAAGTGCGTGTAGCATAAAAAAGGGGAAGGCGTTAAGCTTGTAACACCTTCCTCTTTACTTTTATTATTTTTCATTAATTTTCTTAGCATATTCGCGAGCGTTGTAAAGTTCGTAGACTATCCATGTTTCAATAAGGGTAATGACACAGATGAGAATAGCGGTATACATGTCTGGTAAAACAAAAAGTAAGAGTAAGAAGATCCATGAAATCCATGACCACTGAGTTTCAATTGTGACGATTCGCTGAACTCGTTTAGTAGGTTCAATACGGCCAGATTGATTAAAAGTGGTTCGAATTTGGTAAAAATAACGAACTTCAAAAATACTTTCGATAATAAAAATTGCTGTTAAGATGATTAATAAAATGTTCATCATAAATAAGAGTCCCTTATCTTTCAATTTATTTCTAATTTTAGAACTCTTGGGCAAGAGAAGCAATTTAGATAGTAAAAAAAATAGGTCCCTATCAAAGATTGAGTGATAGAAACCTATTTTTAATTCTACATATCAAGAAATTAAACGTTCATTGTTTTACCATATTCATTATTAATGGTATCAACAACGTCCTTGGCATGCATATCATCTTCAACAACTGTTTCACCATCACGAAGAGTGTACTTTACACTTTCGTCCAAGTTATCAAAGTCTACATCATTACCATCTGCATCTACAAAATTGAACTTCGAATCTTGGAAGTTCTTAAGAGCATCTGCATTAATTTCCATGATTATGCTTCCTTTCGCCATTATAGTAACACTTAATTAACGAAAATTACAGGGTTAGGGTAAAAATATTATTATATTTTACATGAAGGTACTTATTTTCTAATTAACTTATTCGTGTTTTCGCTCATTTTTTTGATAAACAGTTTTGACTAATCCTGTACATAATTTATAATATGAGTAGGAAGAGAATTCTTGGATTGAATAGGAGGAAATAGATATGTCATTGATGCAAAATACCTCAGAAATTAACAAGACTGATAAGCAGGTGTACTTAATCACTTTATTGCGGAAGAGTACAAACATGCCACAATACATTGACCACATGATTTATGAAACTGCAGAAGGTGGTCAAGAATTTATGGCGCGCTTAGTCGAAGCTTTTTCACGGGCAGGTTACCGGGAAAAGAAGCTTAGCGACGACAAGTACAACCTCGATAACGGACTTGATAAGATCACTTTACGGGGATCATACCAACCTATTTACAAGGGATAATTAAGGTTAATAACTAAATTAAAAGAGCTGATGCTGCATTCGAGGCACCAGCTCTTTTAATTAATCATCGTTTTGTAATGATGAAACAGTAATATCATTACCGTAATTGGCACTCCACCACCCATGCTTGCTGACATAACCAGTTGGCAAGCAGAGAATCACTAAGAAGATTATATCAATGACTGAGGAAATAGTTTCCATCACTGCACTGTCGTTACTTGTAAAAATAAGGGAAAGTAACCAGAAAACCAATACGGTCCAGCCAGTCAAACCGGTATCGCGAACCCGCCGGACACAGATAGCAATTCCGGGAATAATAATAGCAATAGCGAATACTGCAATAACGAAGAGCAAGAAAATTAAGAATCCAACGCCACGATTATAGCCATTCATAATCGAAGTGACAGAAGCAAAACCAGCGATTGCTAGTAAGAAATATAAAATAACAAAAATGATGAAATTAACTAATACTGGCCACCAAAAATCCGTCCGCGTTGAAGTAGCCCGGTACTTAAAGGCGTTTTCCCAGTAGTATTTGTAAGCTTCAAACATACAATTCTCCTCCTTTGATAGGTTTGCTTTGATTATAGCATTT
>DHCFD07801__coassemble_916_pt1 | contig 1594 bp, 1 predicted proteins | sample DHCFD07801__metabat2_high_PE_009 | metagenome-assembled genome bin DHCFD07801
GTAAACGAACTTTTGAACTAGGGGAAGCTAATGTCCTAATGAGTGAAAAAGTAGCTAAACGGCAATATGGTTCAGCACAAAATGCGCTTGGCACAACTGTAACAATTAATAATGTCACCTATAAAGTTACGGGAGTATATAAGACACAGGCACAATTCACTGATGATGGGAACCAAAACTCATACGGGGTTGATTTATTATTACCGAAAAAAGTTTACTATCAAGGAGATAGTGTTAAAGAAGGAAATACGCTTAAATTAACCTTTAGCCAAGGTGTAAATGCCAGTGCTATTTCCCGCAGAGTCGCAAAGTACTTAAAAAATAATAGTTCAGCAGCGACCCAAGGAATCTATCAGTACCTAGACATGGAAAAAGCCCTTAAGCAATTCTCTTCTCAAATGAGTATTATTACTACTTTCATTAGTTTTATTGCGGCGATTTCTCTTTTCATTGCCGGAATTGGGGTAATGAACATGATGTATATTTCAGTTTCTGAGCGGACGCAAGAAATCGGAATTCGCTTAGCTGTGGGGGCCACACCATTTAACATCATGATGCAATTCTTAGTGGAAGCAGTAATTCTTACCATGACAGGTGGATTATTAGGCTTTTTAGGCGGCGCAGGATTGGCGCACTTACTAGCACCGCTTTTATCAAGTGCGATTGGTGGTGGCGGCATTCATATTCACGCCCATATTTCGCTTAATGCTTTCTTGTTGGCATTTGGAACATCGGCAGCTGTTGGTTTGATTTTTGGGATCTTGCCGGCACGCCAAGCAGCTAATAAGAATTTGATCGATATCTTGAGATAAGAAAATCCTCAGTTTTTTGCTGAGGATTTTTTACGAATTCTGCAGAAAACACTACGAATTCTGCAGAATGTAAAAAATATCAAATTATTGAGTATAATAAAAAGATAAATTAAAGTGAAATATTAGGAGATAGGAAAAGATGAGTAAAAATAGGGGTAAATTAACGGTTGTTTCATTACTAGTTGTAATTATTGTGGTATGTGGGGGATATATGCTATTACATCCATCCTCATCAAAGAAAGTTGCTAGTGAAAAAGCTACTAAGACCGAGACAATCACAAGCAGTTCATCTAAAGAACATAAAGCAGCTACAGAAGATAGTTCAGATAAAGTTAAGGATGATGATTCTGATGATTCGTCTTCAGTAGCTGATACTAATGATAGTGGGGCAACTTCTGCATCTGCCACAGTAAGCAGTGGTAATCAAACAGCCCAACCTGCACAAAGTCAAAATACAACCCAAGCAACGGCGGTAAGTAATTCTGGTCAAACTGCTAGTCCTAAAGCTACCACGAATAACTATAAGGGAAACTGCAGTGTCGCCAACACAAATAACCGGTGGACAGGAAGCCGAAAGACAACCCAAGCTGCATCAACTCAACAACCTGGATGGGATGAACTTTAGCTACCGGGCTGCGCAAAAAGCTGGCGTGATTGATAATAATACATCTGTTGAAGAGTTTTACAAAAATGCCAAGGAAGGTAATGGCTCTGTAACCTACAACGGTCAAACTATTTACTACAAAGCTAAGGGTAATAATCAATATCAAGTTACAACCGCT